>Ga0208879_1000047_pt1 | contig 127243 bp, 103 predicted proteins | sample Knorr_S15_td_Bot_FD_185605 | JGI IMG/M metagenome (GOLD analysis project Ga0208879, IMG submission 185605) | Marine microbial communities from Southern Atlantic Ocean transect - Knorr_S15_td_Bottom_ad_5009_LV_A (SPAdes) (version 2) | ecosystem: Environmental > Aquatic > Marine > Oceanic...
GAAATCTTGTTTTAGCAGGAAACTTTAATATGACCAATGTTGATGAGCTTTTTGATCAATTGATTGAATTAGGTCAACATCCCAAAGAGAAATCAGATACCGTAACCATACTCGAAAAAATAGGTCACTTCCTCGACGAGGAAAACAGTGAATTATACCACAAGCACAAACACGAGATTGAAGATAAGCAGGAGATGTCGAAATTCATCGCCTCAAAAATCAACGTTCAAGATGTATTGGTAAATTCTGCTAAAAAGTGGGATGGGGGTTATGTAATGTGCGGATTAATGGGGCATGGTGATGCATTTGCACTGAGAGATCCTGCAGGAATCCGCCCTGGGTTTTACTATAAAGACGACGAAGTGGTGGTGGTTGCTTCTGAACGTGCTGTTATTCAAACAGCGATGAACGTTCCTCAAGAAACGATTTCAGAAATTACTCCTGGTCATGCTTTAATCATCAAAAAAGATGGCCGTGTAAGCATGGATCAAATTACGGAGCCTTTAGAAAATAAGGCTTGTTCTTTTGAACGTATCTATTTCTCTAGAGGGAATGATGCCGACATTTATACGGAACGTAAGGAATTGGGTAAATTAATTTGCCCTAAGGTGATGGAGAGCATCGGTGGAGATTTAAAAAACTCTGTATTCTCTTTTATCCCAAATACAGCGGAGACTTCTTTTTACGGAATGGTAAAAGGATTGGAGCTTTTGTATAAAGACAAACAAGCACAAATGGTTCTGGACTTGGGAGATCACCCTACTACAGAACAGATAAAAGACATCTTCTCGGTGAGCCCTCGTATTGAGAAAATTGCTATTAAAGATGCAAAACTGAGAACCTTTATTACCGACGATAGTAACCGTGATAGCCTTGTAGGGCACGTTTACGATGTTACTTACGGTCAAGTAAGTGAGACCGATAATTTGGTGATGATTGACGATAGTATTGTAAGAGGGACAACTTTGAAGAAGAGTATCCTTAAAATACTCGACCGCCTAAATCCTAAAAAGATTATCATCGTTTCTTCGGCGCCACAAATTCGCTACCCTGATTGTTACGGTATCGACATGGCTCGTATGGGCGACTTTATAGCCTTTAGAGCAGCTATTGCTTTGTTGAAAGACAGAGGGATGGAATCGGTTATTCAAGATGTTTACGAAAAGTGTAAGGCGCAATTAGGCCTTCCTAAAGAAGAGATTGTAAACTATGTAAAAGAAATTTACACTCCTTTTACTCCCGAAGAAATTTCTGCTAAAGTGGTTGAGCTTCTCAAGCCAGAAGGCATGAAAGCGGATGTAGAAATTATTTTCCAAGGTATTGAAGAGCTTCACCAAGCATGTCCAAATCACAAAGGTGATTGGTACTTTACCGGTGACTATCCTACTCCTGGAGGAAACAAAGTAGTTAACAAAGCCTTTATGTATTATGTAGAAGGCAATCCAAATAGAGCTTATTAAAAAAAGCCCCTCCCGTACGTACGGGAGGGGCTTTTTTTTGCTTAAAATTTCAATAACGTTGATTGTGAAGAAGTCATTTTCTGTTCACTCTTCACTCTTCACTCATCACTAATTAAACACAACCGTTTTATTCCCGTACACCAACACCCTTCTGTTGGCGTGGTGCCAAATAGCATCGGATAAAACAATCTTCTCTATATCGCGTCCTTTACGCACGAGGTCGGCAACAGTATCGTTATGGCTTACATGCGATATATTCTGAACGATAATTGGTCCTTCATCCAAATCTGAAGTCACATAATGACTGGTAGCCCCAATAATCTTCACCCCACGAGCATGTGCCGAATGATAGGGTTTCGCCCCGGGAAATGCGGGTAAAAAGGAATGGTGAATATTGATAATTCTATTCGGGAAATGATCGACAAAATCGGCACTTAAAATCTGCATATAACGCGCTAATACCACGAAGTCAACATTGTTTTCGCGCAATAAATCCAATTGCTTTTGCTCCTGCTCCTTTTTATTTTCTTTGGTGATTGGCAAATAGTGAAAAGGAATGTTAAAACGATCGGCAGTCGCCTGCATATCGGGGTGGTTACTGATAATAAAAGGGATTTCCACCTGCCACTCCCCCGATTGATAGCGCGATAATATATCGTTAAAGCAATGATCCATTTTAGAAACCATTAAAGCCATGCGTTGTTTTTCGTCTGAAAAATGCAAAGTCCAACGCATTTGAAATTCGTTCGCCACCAAAGTGTCAAAGTACTCCCCTATTTTGTCTCTAGGGATAACAAAATCATCCAAATGCCATTCGATGCGCATAAAAAAAATGTGGCGCTCGGAGTCCACATGTTGATCCAAATCGATTACATTTCCTTTGTTTTTATAAATAAATTCTGTCACCGAAAGGATGATTCCCTTATGGTCGGGGCAGTGAATTAGTAGTGTCGCTGAACTCATATCGTCTTATTTGCTCTTAAAGGTAATAAAAGCAAGCCGATATTTGAATGCAGAGTCCGAAAAACGAATCTGTATTAAGGGGAGGATTCCCCCTCCTCATTCACTATTTATTTTATCTTTGAGAGAATGAAGTCGTACTTTAAATACCCTTATAAACTAGGAACTAGGATCTACATTTCTATGTTGACCCTCTTACTGAGTTCTTTCTTTTTTATTGGAATATTCACGTTTTACAACTTTAAAAAGCAGAACGAGAATTACCACGACAAGCGTCTGATTAGAAAAGAAGCTTCGACACTCACCTCCATTAGTTATTTTTTGAAGTCGAGCACCATTGATGCCGACAAGCGGAATATATACCAATTGTTCCGATTCAAGATTCACGAAATCGCCAACATCCACAATATCGATTTGAATATCTATAGTCTGGAGGGCGAAATCATTATCAGCTCTAATAAAGCCCTTATTACCGATAAGCTAATTCCTAAAACTCTAGATAAGCAGAGCCTAAAAGACTTATCGGAAAATAAAGAAAGGATTAAGTTGAACCTCATCCAAAATGGGGAAGAATACCTCAACTCTTTTCAATATATCCACGACCACAAAGGTAATCCTATAGCCATCATCAGCATTCCCTATTTTCAGCTCGACGAAACTTATAAGCGCGATCTGAAAAGTTATTTGGTAGCCCTCTCCCCTATTTATGTCATCTTGTTTTTAGGGGCAAGTATCATGGCCTTTCTCCTCTCCAGACAAATTACCGAGCCCCTGCGTAGACTCTCGCAAACCATGCATGAGGCGGCTTTAACAAAGAAATATGTGCCTCTACGCTGGCATTCCCCCGACGAAATTGGACAGTTGGTGCATCAGTATAACTTCATGGTAAAAGAGCTGGAGAAGAGTGCAGCGCTCTTGGCAAAAACCGAGAAGGAAAGCGCCTGGAAAGAGATGGCCAAACAGGTGGCGCACGAAATTAAGAATCCACTCACCCCTATGAAGTTGAATATTCAACTTTTTGAGAGACAACTCAAGGCTGAGGATCCAAATTTTGACGAAAAGATGCGTAAGTTCTCTGCCTCTATAGTCGATCAAATAGACACCTTAGCGCATATTGCTTCAGCTTTCTCTGATTTTGCGCGCATGCCAACACAAAACAAAGAGGTGATAAACCTCGCTAACCTAGTGGAAAATACTGTGGGTCTCTTTGATGCCGCTCATGTTCATTTGGAAAAAGAGATTCATCAAGCGCTTATTTTGGCGGATCACGATCAGATTGTTCGTATCATGAACAACCTTCTCAACAATGCCATTGAGTCTATTCCTGCTGATAGAACATCCGAAATTGTTGTGAGTCTCGATAAAGTTCATTCTAACTGGCAACTAAGTGTAAAAGATAATGGTGAAGGGATTCCCAAAACTTTGCAGAAAAATATATTTCAACCTAATTTCACCACCAAGAGTTCGGGCATTGGATTGGGCCTAGCCATGGTGAAACGAATCATGGACGACTTAAATGGGGAAATTTGGTTTGAATCGGAAGAAAATATTGGGACGAGTTTTTTCGTTTCCTTTCCAATCCACAGACAAAACAGCTGATTTAAAAACACAAGATTAAAATTCAATATGAACTACGAAAACATACTTGTACAGACCGAAGATCTCGTGCAAACACTAACAATCAACCGTCCTTCAAAATTAAATGCGCTCAACAAAGCTACTATCGAAGAGCTGAGCACAGCACTTCAAGCTGCTGAACAAGATGAGGGGGTTCGAGTAATCATCATCACTGGAAGTGGTGAAAAAGCTTTCGTTGCCGGTGCCGATATCTCTGAATTTGCGCACTTCTCCGTTGCCCAAGGAAAAGCCTTGAGTCAAAAAGGTCACGATATACTGTTTAACCTAATCGATAAGATGGGAACTCCTGTAATTGCTGCCGTAAACGGTTTTGCTTTAGGTGGAGGTTTAGAGTTAGCCATGTCATCGCACATTAGAGTGTTCTCAGAAAATGCGCGTGTAGGCTTGCCAGAAACGTCTTTAGGGGTAATTCCTGGATATGGTGGAACGCAGCGTCTAGCTCAGCTAACTGGAAAAGGACGCGCGATGCAAATGGTGCTTACAGCCGAAATGATTGATGCTCAAACAGCCTTAAACTACGGCCTTACAAATAAGGTTGTTCCTTTGGAGGAACTGATGGATGCGGCGAAAAAAATCGCGAAGAAAATCATCAAAAACTCTCCTATGGCCGTGGCTACAGCTATCCAATGTGTGAACGCCAACTACCAAGACGGCCTCGATGGCTTGCACTATGAAGTTAGTGCCTTCGGAGATTGTTTTGGAACTCCAGACTTTAAGGAAGGAACAAGTGCATTCTTGGAAAAAAGAAAAGCAAACTTTTAATTTTCAACCTTTAACTGTAAATCTTTGAGCGGAATAAAAAAATTAGTTGGGCAAACAGCAATCTACGGGCTAAGTAGTATTGTAGGGCGCTTGCTCAACTTTTTATTGGTCCCTCTTTATACCGAAATCTTCCTCACCCACCAATACGGGGTTGTTTCGATACTGATGTCGGCCGTTGCTTTTGGGCTGATTTTTCTGACTTATGGAATGGAAACGGCTTTTTTCCACTTTTCGAATAAATCGGAGAGCCCGAAAAAAGTGTATTCCACAGGCTTTATTTCACTTTTAGTGAGTTCAGGGCTTTTCTTACTCTTTGCCCTATCGAAAAATCAAGCCATTGCCGATGTGCTACATATTGGGCAAAACCCAGAATACATCAAATGGTTGGCTTGGGTGCTTATTTTCGACGTGCTCACTACCCTCCCCTTCGCACAGTTGCGCGTTGAAAATAGAGCCTGGCGATTTGCCTCTATACGCTTGATAAATATTGGGGTGAATATTGGATTAAACCTCTTCTTCTTCCTGCTCTGCCCTTACCTAATTAAAGAGTCTATAGCTCCCGATTGGATACACAGCATTTACGATCCGAATATGGGTATTGGCTATATTTTTATTGCCAACTTAGTCGCTTCAGCAACAATGATGCTCCTACTCCTTCCTGAGATTGGAAAGATTAAAATGCAATTTGATTTTGCACTTTGGAAGCGCATCATCAACTATAGCTTTCCTTTATTAATAGGAGGACTAGCCTATGTTACCAACGAAATGGCCGATCGTTTATTACTGGAATATTTGCTTCCTGAAAACATCGCAACCTCACAAGTGGGGATCTATAGCGCTTGCTATAAGATTGCCATTTTTATGACCCTATTTATACAGGCCTTCCGCTACGGCGCCGAACCTTTTTTCTTTGCTCAATCAAAATCAGAAAAGGCTCCAGAAACCTATGCCCTAGTAATGCGTTATTTTGTTGCCTTTACCGCCTTAATATTTCTAGCTGTCAATGTATATATCGATATTCTGAAAGGCTTTTTACGAGATGTATCCTACCACGAAGGACTCGATGTAGTGCCTATACTCCTATTGGCAAATTTATTTTTAGGAATGTATTACAACCTTTCTATATGGTATAAAGTTTCCGAAAAAACACGCTTTGGAGCTTACCTCTCACTTGGTGGAGCACTAATAACCATTAGTTTAAATATCTGGTTAATCCCTATATTAGGATATATGGGCTCGGCATGGGCAACATTAGCCTGCTATAGCGCTATGTGCCTAGCTTCCTATCTATTAAGTAAACGCCACTACCCTATTCCCTATCACTGGAATTCTATTTTGGGCTACCTGATTTTAAGCATGGGGTTATTTGGCCTTTGGCAATATTGGCACGATGAGTATTTTGTGATGAGCAGCCTCTATTGCCTGCTCTATATCTTTATAGTGCTCGGTCTCGAAAAGAGAAAAAAAAGAACTATTTTCAAACACTGAAAAAGAAGAAGGAATTATGCAGATTGAGATTATTAACCGTTCGAAACACCCACTCCCTAAATACGAAACCATTTTGTCGGCAGGCATGGACCTCTATGCCAATTTGGACGAGCCCATTACTTTAGCTCCTATGGGAAGAGCTCTGGTGAAAACAGGCTTATTCATCGCCCTTCCTGAAGGCTGCGAAGCACAAGTAAGACCTCGCAGTGGTTTGGCTTACAAAAAAGGAATTACCGTATTAAATAGCCCTGGAACGATCGATGCCGATTATAGAGGTGAGGTTGGGGTAATCCTAGTAAATTTATCTAATGAAGATTTTGTTGTTGAAGACGGCGAAAGAGTTGCTCAAATGGTGATTGCTCAATACGCAAAAGCCGAATGGGCAGAAGTAGAACTTTTATCAGAAACTGATAGAGGTGCTGGAGGATTCGGGAGTACTGGAAAGAACTAATTATCAAAAAATAAAAATTACAGAATGAAAATAATTGTTCCTATGGCCGGAAGAGGCTCTCGCTTGAGGCCTCATACACTTACCGTTCCCAAGCCGCTTGTTCCGATAGCTGGAAAGCCTATCGTTCAGCGATTGGTAGAAGATATTACGAAAGTTTGTGGGCAGAAAGTGGACGAGATAGCCTTTGTTATTGGCGATTTTGGTGATGCTGTAGAAAAAGACTTAGTAGCCATTGCCCAGAGCTTAGGAGCTAAAGGCTCTATCTATCATCAAGAGGAAGCCTTGGGTACGGCACATGCCATTTTATGCGCTAAAGATTCTCTGGAAGGCCCAGTAGTAGTGGCCTTTGCAGACACGCTCTTTAGAGCAGACTTTACACTTGATTCTAATAAAGATGGAATTATTTGGGTGCAGAAAGTTGAAGATCCTCGCGCTTATGGGGTAATCAAAATGGATGGAGATTCTGTGATTACTGATTTTATTGAAAAGCCTGAAGAATTCGTTTCAGACTTGGCAATCATCGGAATTTACTTTTTTAAAGACGGTGCTCGCTTAAGAGGCGAATTACAATATTTGATAGATAACGACATCAAGGAAAAAGGGGAGTACCAACTCACCAATGCCCTTGAAAATATGAAACTGCAAGGAGCTCAATTTTACCCTGGAAAAGTGGACGAATGGTTGGATTGCGGAAACCCAAAAGCAGCTATTCACGCCAATCACAGAGTTTTAGAATACACCGAAAATAATGAGTTGCGCAAAGGACTACAGAGCGACAATGCTAAGATAATTGAGCCTTGTTATATTGGCGAAAATGTGCAACTAAACAACTGTACTATAGGTCCTCATGTTTCGATAGGGAATGATACTTGCATTGTGAACAGCACAATTAAAAACACGATTATTCAGAACAATAGCCATATTGAAGATGCCGATTTAGAAGACTCCATGATTGGGAATCACGTTCAATACAAAGGAGGCACAAAGCGCGTTAGTATAGGTGATTATTCACAGATAGGATGAAAACAAGAATAGCCATAGGATTATTAACAGGAACGCTTTTACTAGCTTCTTGTGCCGGAACTAAAAAGCTGTCAAAAGACAAAGGCCTTACGCAACTAAACAGTTATTCGGAAGGTGACTTGAGCTATAAAGACCAGTTTCGTTTTAAGTATATGTACCTCGAAACGCAAAGACAAAAAGCGCTTGGTGAAGACTTAAAAGCCTTGGCTCATATCAAGCAATGTCTTGGCATAGACCCTGCAAATGCAGATGCTCACTACGAAGCAGCACAGTTGAGCTTGAGGCTAGAAAAAATTCCGGAGGCCTTGTTTCATGCGGAATTATCCGCCAAACTAAATCCAAATAATGTATGGACCTATCATCTTCTTACTCAAATCTACCTGCTTAATGGCGATCAGCAGAAAGAAATAGAAAACTACAAAAAAATGCTCAAACTCGACGCAACTAATATCGAGTATAAGTATGCCTTAGCCATTGCATATTCACAAGCAGGGGAGTACAAAAAAGCAATTCAAAGTTATAACGAATTAGAAAAGCAGTTCGGTTTAAACGAAGATTTCAGCATTAAAAAAGAACATCTATATATTCTTTTGGGTGATCTTGAAAAAGCGGTTGGCGAATTGAGAAAATTGATTGTATCCTTCCCGGCGGAACTGCGCTATAGAGGTATGTTGGCAGAGCTATATCAGGCCAACGACCACGAAGAAGATGCTCTAAAAGAATACCAAGCTATACTTGATATTCAGGCCGACGAACCGAGAGCTAATATCGCTTTAGCGGAATATTATAGAAAGCAAAACGATTTCGAGAAAGCCTTTCAATACTTGAATCACAGTTTCGACGATCCACAGTTTGATGCACAGGTAAAGTTTCAAATTTTGGTGACTTATTTTCAGCTTGCCACTGAAGATGAAAGCTATAAAATACGTTTTGAAAGTTTGATAAAAAAAGCACAAAAAGCACACCCGCTAGAGCCTAGTTTTTATGGTTTAGAAGGCGATCTATATTTTCAGAAACAAGAATCGCAAAAGTCTTTTGATGCCTACGGAAAAGCACTAGACTTTGGGGCTTCAGAGTTCCTTATTTGGAACCGTTACTTGATTTTAGGCTTAGAGCTCAAAAGCAATGAACTGGTGTATAACAAAGGATTAATCGCCATCCAAAAGCACCCTATACAACCCACCTTATATCTTTTTACTGGACTAGCTGGTCACTTTCTTAAGGAAGACCTAAAAGCTGTTGAGGTATTAGAAAAAGGCTTGAATTATGTGGTTGATAACCGCCCACTAAAAGCAGAGTTCCACAATTATTTGGGAGACATTTATCACAGCCTCAAAGAGGACGACAAGTCGGATAAGAACTACGAGAAGTCCTTGCAGATAATTCCTGACAACCCAATGGTTCTGAACAATTACAGCTATTATTTATCCCTTAGAGATAAAGACCTAGAAGAGGCTGAAAAATTATCTAAAAAGAGTAACGATTTAAGCCCTAACGAAGGGACTTACGAAGATACTTACGGCTGGATACTCTACAAATTAAAACGATTTGAAGAGGCTGAAGACTGGTTGAAGAAATCTTTAAGCCACGGTGGCGATAGCAGTGCCGTAATCCTAGAACACTACGGGGACGTGCTTTACCAAATGGCTGAAAAAGTCAAGGCAAAAGAATACTGGAATAAAGCCCTAAAAATAGGAGAGGGGACAGAGTTTCTAAAAAGAAAAGCCGAAGAAGGTGTTTTATATGAATAGACTCCTGCTCTTCATAAGTCTAGCTTTGCTATTGACGAGTTGTCGTTCTTCAAAAATTACAGCCCCTACCCTTAGCAAAGCTCCAAAAGCCGATTTGCTAATCGATTCGGTCATGGCTTCACATTTTGATTTTGATTGGCTAAGTGCCAAAATTTCTGGCAAATTTATTAGTGAGGAACAAAGCTTTTCCTTCAAAGGAAATATCAAAGTTCGCAAAGACAGCCTTATATGGATGACGCTTAGTCCAGGGCTTGGCGTGGAGTTAGGGCGAATTTTGATGGATCAAGATTCTATACGTTTTATGAATCGCTTGGAGAAAAGCTATTTCGTTGGGAGCTATTCCGACTTGAGTGAAAACCTACACAGCGAACTGAGTTTTGAGCGCATTCAATCGCTTCTGCTCGGAAATCCGCTGAGTAATTTTGAACAAAAAAAATATTATAGCGATGTAAGGGAAGGCGCTTTTTCCTTGAACTCGGTAAGTGCCAAACAGCTTAAAAAATTGGAGCGAAACACCAAAAAAGCAACTATAGAGCTCTTTTTTTCCAGTGTCAATCCACAAACTTATCGGTTGAACGCTCAGATCATTCGCAATATATCGCTTCAGCAAGAAATGCGTGTGGCTTACGAGGACTTTGAACCTCATAAGAATCAAATGCTTGCCGAGTCGATCGACTTATCGATACTTTCAGGAGAGAAGCTTGTTAAGATGAGCTTAAGCTATTCGAAAGTCAATACAGAAAAAGAATTAAAATTCCCTTTTAAGGTCCCTAAGAGCTATGAAAACATTCATTAGAATCGTCTTCTTTTTGGCCTTATCATTAAGTGCCTTTTCGCAGTCTAAAAACAATTTGCAAAAGCAAAAAAAGAGGCTTTTAGCAGAAATTCAACTGAGCAACAGCATCTTACAGCAAACGCAAGATGATAAAGACTTGAGCTATGAGCAGTTAAAAGCGCTACTGCAAAAAATTGCCATTAGAGAGCAGTTGATACGAACCATTCAGCAGGAGCTAAGCCTACTTCAGGAAGAAATCCACATGAATGAGAACCATGGGCTGAAGCTAGAAACAGACTTGGACACACTTAAAAATGATTATGCCAAGCTTATACAGCAAGCCTATAAAAGTGGGCGTCATTTTAATAGACTTCTCTTCCTTTTTTCATCCGACGATTTCCAACAGGCTTTCAAACGACTGACCTATATCCGCCAGATTTCTCAATATAGAATGCTTCAAGCGGATGCCATTAATGAGAAGCAAGAAGAACTGCGTTTAGCACTATTGGTTTTAGAGAAACAAAAACAGTTTAAACTCAATCTTAAAGAAGATAAAGAGCTAGAAAAAAACTTGCTGAAACAGGAGAAAACACAACAAGCAATAACTGTTGCCAAGCTTTCGGAAAAGGAAAAACAGATTAAGAAGGAGCTGGAGCAGAAAAAGAAGCAGCGCAAGAAAATTCAGCGAGAAATAGAAAAAATTATTGCGGAGGAATTGCGCAAAAACACCAGCACATCAGGAGGGAAGTCTTATACACTTACTCCAGAAGCTAAAGCGCTATCCAATAGTTTTGCAGCAAACAAAGGGAAATTGCCTTGGCCAACGGTAAAAGGCTTGGTCATCGCTAAATTTGGGAAACAAAAACACCCTATTTTAAGTGGTGTTACTATAGAAAATAACGGAATTGAAATTGCCACTGAAGCCCATGAAACATGCCGATCGGTATTCAAAGGAAAGGTGAGTAGTATTATTACTTTGCCTAATGGATTGAAAGTGGTAATGCTGCGACATGGAGAGTATATAAGCGTTTATTCGAATTTGAGTGACGTTTACGTAAACAAGGGTGAAGAGCTGGACACCAAGGAAGAAATAGGAATTATATTCACCTCAAAACAGGAGGGAAGCACCGTCTTAGATTTCCAGCTGTGGAAAGGCTCTCAAAAGCAAAATCCACAATCGTGGCTGATGAAAAAATAAGAATCTGCGGCTCACCACTGATAGCTCATAAATTCTTACATTTGCACAAAGCACCCGAAAGGGAAAAACATTACTTATATGACACTTTTATCGATCATTTTTGGTTTTATGGGCGGTTACGAATGGATATTAATCCTATTAGCTGTACTGCTTCTTTTTGGGGGTAAAAAAATCCCTGAATTGATGCGTGGCCTTGGTAGTGGTATCAAAGAGTTTAAAGATGCCGCTAAAGAAGATAAGGAAAAGCTAGACAACAAAGAAGAATAAGAACCTATAGTCCTACAGCCTTGAAGAACTTTACTTCTCTGAGCGAAATAAAAGAATCCCTTTCTGCGGGTTCTCTCAACTGCCAATCGCTGGTAGATTACTATCTCGACCGCATAGAAAAAAACAAAGACCTCAACATCTTTTTGGAAGTCTTCACCGACCTTGCCAAAGAGCAAGCCTTGAAGGTGGATGCTAAAATTGCCGATGGAACTGCCGGGAAACTGGCTGGTATGGTAATCGGTCTAAAAGACAATATCTGTCTGGAAGGACACAAAGTTTCGGCTTCATCAAAAATACTTGATGGCTTTGTGTCGCTATTTAGCGCTACTGTTGTAGATCGTTTATTGGCTGAAGACGCCATATTTATTGGTCGCATTAACTGCGATGAATTTGCCATGGGGTCTTCCAATGAAAATTCTGCTTACGGCCCTGTAAAAAACCCACGCAACACCAGTCGTGTTCCTGGAGGTTCTTCAGGAGGCTCGGCAGCCGCAGTAGCTGCAGACTTGTGCTTGGTAGCCTTGGGCTCCGACACGGGAGGCTCCATTCGTCAGCCGGCGGCTTTTTGTGGCGTTGTTGGTCTTAAGCCTACTTATGCACGCGTATCGCGTAATGGTTTAATCGCTTACGCTTCTTCATTCGATCAAATTGGTCCTCTTTCTAAGTCTGTTGCAGACAGCGCTTTAGTCTTAGAAGTGATTGCTGGAAATGATGATTTTGATTCTACTTGCTCTTCGGTAGCAGTAGATAGTTACAGTGAAAAATCGAATGGGGAAGACAAAAAGAAGATTGCTTACCTAAAAGAATATATCGAAAGTCCAGGTCTACAGCCCGAAATAAAGGCTAATATACTAGCCCTTATCGATAAGCTTAGAGCCGAAGGGCATACCGTTGAAGAGGCCGCCTTCCCATATTTGGATGTGATGGTCCCAGCCTACTATGTTCTTACAACGGCAGAAGCATCCTCAAACTTAGCTCGTTTCGATGGTGTTCACTTTGGCTATAGAAGTCCGAACGCTCACGATTTAGAGAGTACTTACAAACTTTCCAGAAGTGAAGGTTTTGGAGACGAAGTAAAGCGTAGAATTATGCTAGGAACTTTTGTGTTAAGCTCTGGATATTACGATGCCTACTTTACGAAAGCTCAAAAAGTACGTCGTTTGATTCAAGATAAAACCTTGGCTATTTTCGAGGATTTCGACTTTATATTGATGCCAACTACTCCGAGTACGGCCTTCGAATTGGGCGTTAAAAATGAGGACCCAACGGTTGCCTACCTAGAAGATATTTACACGGTTCACGCCAATTTAGCGGGCGTTCCAGCTATTTCGCTTCCCATGTGGGAGTCTAAAGAGCAAATGCCTATTGGTTTACAATTGATGGCTCCTTCGTTTAAGGAAAAGGATTTATTGTCTTTTTCTGAACACTTGATGCAAAATTTTAAAGACTAAGATGAAACAAGTCTTCAAGCTTTTATGCCTTTTCCTCATCAGCAATAGCTTTGCCGCAGAAGCTTATCACGAAGAGATACACAATAAAGATAGCTTGAAGGTCAACTTTAAAGACGATCCTATAGTTGCTCATTTCGACAGTATTTTATTGGCGAATCACAACTTTACAGAAGAGCTTTTTCATCTGGATCACGAAGAAGTAGCTACTTCTATTCCTGTTTTTTCCGACAGCATATACGAGCATCGCATTCAGCTTTTAAACGAAAACACACCTATTGATCTGGTTTACAATAAATATGTAAAGCAGTATATCAATGTGTACACCAAGCAGCGACGCAAACAGCTTTCGCATATGATGGGCTTGGCAGAATATTACTTCCCGATGTTCGAAAGGGTACTCGATCAATTCAATCTTCCTTTGGAATTAAAATATCTAGCAATTGTTGAATCGGCGCTAAACCCACGAGCTAAATCTTGGGCTGGAGCTACGGGCCTTTGGCAGTTTATGTACAATACGGGTAAGGAATACGATTTAAAAGTAAGCTCTTATGTTGATGAGCGCATGGATCCGTACCGAGCAACAGTGGCGGCTTGTCGTTATTTTCAAAGTTCATACAATGTATATGGCGATTGGTCTCTAGTGCTTGCATCGTACAATTCTGGGAGAGGAAATGTAAACAAGGCGATACGCCGTTCGGGAGGTCATAAAAACTACTGGCGCATACGTCGTTTTCTACCTAAGGAAACGCGCAGCTATGTACCTGCTTTTATTGCCGTTTGCTATGCCATGAATTATGCCGATGAGCATCAGGTGAGTATGCACGAGCCGCGGATGATGCATTATGAGGTAGACACTATTGAGGTAAAGCATCTCATAAACTTTGATTACCTATCGGATTTACTAGACATCCCAATGAGCGAATTGGAGTTTTTAAATCCTTCCTACAAGATTAATATCATTCCTCACCTAGCGGGAAGAAAATACTATTTGGCTTTGCCGATTGAAAAGATGGGCGTTTTTGTGGCTAATGAAGAAGCGGTGTATGCGCACTTCAAAGCTGAAGAGCTGAAAAAGAAAAAAAGCTATCCAAAATATACGGAAGCTGACGAACGAATCGTTCACAGAGTAAGAAGTGGTGAATACCTCGGAAAGATTGCCCTGCGTTATGGTTGTTCTGTCAAGAAAATCAGAGAGTGGAACAGACTCAAGAACGATAATATTAGAGTGGGGCAGAAGCTTATTTTATACGTTCGCCCAGACTTTGTTTAAATTGTTCTTATGATGCGATATCCTTATTTAATAGCCTGCCTAATTCTGGCCTTTTCTAGCTGTCAACAGAGCGAAGAGCAAGGAACTAAAAAATCAAACCAAAGCTTAGCACCCAATACCGGACACATGTCGGAACTCGTTGTCGTTGTTTCTGACGAATTGTGGGCTGGTCAAGTAGGGGTAGAAATGAGAGCCGTTTTCGAAGAAGCAATTAAAGGTTTGCCGCAGCAAGAAGCACTCTTCGATATCTACAGTATTGAGAAAAAAGACTTTTCGAGCATTTTTAAGACCCACAAAAACATTATTTGGCTTTCGCTAGATAAGTCTGTGCTTTTAGAGAGAACGGACGGGAAATGGGCTCAAAATCAGCTTTTCGTTAACATTGCACATCAAACAGAAGCTCAATTAGCTGAAGCAATCAAAGTACACGGTCCTGAGATTAGAAGTTGGTTTGTAAAAAAGAATATTTCTCGTAGAGTTACTAAGATTAAAAGAAAGCGCAATAAAGAGCTTGAAAAAAGTCTGCGCAATGAATACCAAGTCAAGATGAGCATTCCAAAAGGCTATTATCTCGCCGAGCAGGAAGAGAATTTTGTGTGGATGCGTAGAGATAATTCCAAGGAAAACATCACTTCCAATTTGATGATATTCACCCAAGACTACACAAGTCCAAATCAATTAGGCCTCGAACCATTAATCAGGTTGAGAGACTCATTGGGAATGGTGCATGTTGAAGGCTCCAGAGATCAATCTTATATGGCAACCGAACGATTGTACGAACCAGATTACAGATTGCTTTCGAACAATCCTTATACAATCGAAACAAGAGGTTTGTGGACGATGGCCAACGATTTTATGGGCGGAGCTTTTATCAGTTATGCCATGATTGATGAAAAAAATCAGCGTATGATTTACGCTGAAGGTTTTCTATACTGTCCAAAACACCGCAAAAGAGAATACTTCCAAGAGCTAGAAGCTATACTCTCTACCATTAAGGCGCTTAACTAAAGTACTTTTCGATATAAGCCATACATAGATCGATGGTGGCTTCAATTCCTTTTTTATGAGTGCGCTCAACGCCATGTGAGGCAGATACTCCAGGACCTATCAAGGCAACCCTGAATTCGTTTCCAGCTCTTAATGCAGCACTTCCGTCGGAACCATAAAAAGGATATACATCCAAACGGCAAGGAATATCATTGGCATCAGCCAACTGCACTAATTTCTTTCGCATTTCGTAATCGTAAGGACCCGTAGAGTCTTTGGCGCAAATAGAACAAGTAGTTTCTAATCCATCGCAGGCATCGCCAATTACACCCATATCGATCACTAAAAGTTCTTCTATACTATCGGCATAGCCACAAGTTCCCCCGTGACCTACTTCTTCATAATTCGAGAAAAATAGCTCTACAGGAAATTCTTTTCCGCTTTCCTTAACTCGTTTAGCAATCTCAAATAAGACAAAACAACCAGCTTTGTTGTCCATGAATCGCGATTTGATAAAACCACTTTCCAACTCTTGATAGCGCGTGTCTAAACAAATAAAATCTCCAATACGGATACCCAACTTTTTCACATCGTCGGCACAAGAAACCTCTTCGTCGAGGCGGATGTGCATATTCTCGATGCTGCGTTTGATAGTTCCTAAGTCTTTATTGGCGTGTTTTGCGGGGTTGTTTAACAAATACGTTCCCGTAAACTCTTTATCATCGAGGGTATAAATGCGTACATATTCTCCTTCGGCTTGGTTTAGCGAAACGCTACCAATCAAAGATGTTGCAATAGTTCCGTCTTTATTGATGCCGGTAACAATAGCTCCCAAGGTGTCTAAATGCGCTGCAATAGCCAATTTAGGTTTAGCACCCAAACTACATTTTACAGCGTTCTTATTGGTCCGTTCTGGTGTCCATCCTGTAGACTTCAATAGGTCAAAACAAAAAGCTTCTGCCTTAGCAGTATATCCCGAAGGGGAGTCGATAGCTACTAAAGCTTCCAAGTTTTTATATGCAGTCATTAGAGGTTTGCTCTTAAGGTTAAAACAAAATTTCTTCCCGGTGCCGACAAGCCCGAAGAGAAGGTTTTATAGTGTTGATCTAGCATATTTTCCAGCGCCATCTGTACGGTGAAATTATCCGACACACGATACATAGCACTCATGTTAAGGGTATACCAAGCAGGTGTTCCCTGTGGCTCGAACTCCATCAAACCAGACTCTTCGCTGTAAATCCATTCGTAAGGCGACTCTTCTTCGTTATCTGTTCCAGACGAAAAGTCGTATTCATCTATAGCCTTACGACCGTTATAAAGAGTATAAAAGGAAGCTCTCCAATTGTCGAAATCGGCATATAAAGCCAGCTTACCAAAGCTCGGTGGAATATGAGTAAAAGGAAGTCCGGTAGTTATATTCCGACCTTTAATCAAGGTATAATCCGACTCAAAGGTATAGTTCCCCGCAAAACGCATAGAGACGCTTGCCGTAAGTCCATAAATTTTTGCCTGCCCAGTATTTTTGTTGGTTTTCACATCTGTAAAGTGCTCTTCAGGGTTTATGGTGAAACCTTCCAAATCAGCATCTACTTTCATGATCGCATCATCTAAAAAGGTGTAGAAGGCATTGGCGTTAATCAATACTTTATTGTCGATATTCTTACTAATATTCAGCTCTATATTCCGAGCGTATTCAGGAGCCAAATTGAAATTAGGGATAGTAATAATGCCCCCCTTGATAAATAGCTTCCCTACATCGTCGATGTTTGGAGCGTGGAATCCTGTAGAGAAAATAGTGGCTATCTTCCAAGAATCATTCGGATGATAAGCTAAGCTTATATTTCCTGTTAAAGCCTCGTACTTATAGCCTATACTATCAAAGGCTAAAGAAAAAGTTGTTGTATTGTGAAAGATTGCTTTTAATTCATTTTGAGTATAGCGCATCCCTGTGTTTAAACGAAAGCGTTCGCCAAAATTCTTAGCATAAGTGATAAAGGCCGAATAGGAACTCATATTTGAACCCCCGTTTGGATATCGAGTCTGTTCGTTAGGCGTTAAACCCTTGCCTTCCACCCAATCGAAAGCTGTTGAATTAACATCATTGTAATAATATTCTAAACCGTAGTTAAAACTCTTCTTTTGGAAATTGGCGTTTACGCTGTAAACATCAACGTTTTCGTAGCGATCCACTCGAGTGTCGTCTCCCATTTTCCGAGAATGTCTCGACTCATACACATCTTGATAGGCTATAATATATTGAGCCGAATCCATGATAGCATTGTCTACCGAAACATCTAATTGTAGCGAAGAAAAATACTTTTTTTGCGGGCCGTAATTCCATTCTGCATATTTAAGATCTCCATAATCAGTCACCCCGCTAATTGTATCGTGGAAGACTTGATCTGAAGGATAATCATTATACTTGTCAAAACGAGGTACATCAGAGCTATTTGAAAATTGGAAATTCCCTGTCAAAGTAATGCCCTCATCCAATTTCAAAATCACCTTTTGCATGAAGTCAGTTTGAGAATAGCCCGTATTTCTCTGTAGGTTGACATTGTCGTTAGCTACCTGCTCTCCATCCTCGGCATATTCGTACACCAAGCCCCAATCTTTATAACCATGCGAGCGGCGCTTACCCATCATCAAATCATCAAAATCGCTGTGAGATATAGAGCTGTATAAAGAAAAACTTGGTCCTGTATATTGAGCTTCGTAATGTTTACTTAAACCGTTATTAGCCGAAGAATAACGAGAGAGATAGGAATGCTTCCATTGATAATCGTCGGTAAACTTAGGGCGCTTTGTTTGCAAGTGAATCACCCCCCCCAAGGCATCGCTACCATATTTGGAAGAGCTTGGCCCGAAGATAATATCAACGCGTTCTAGCGAAGCGTTATCTACCGAGATGATGTTTTGGAGATGCCCACTTCTATAAATGGCATTGTTCATACGAACACCATCCAAGACTAATAATACGCGGTTTGCTTCAAAGCCTCTAATCACGGGGCTACCACCACCCATCTGGCTTTTCTGAACATTTATCCCCGCTCTTTTTTCTAATAAGTCGGCGGTAGTTTGGGTGTTTAGGCGCTCTATTTCCTTGCTGTGAAGAATCACACTCCTTACAGCCGTAGTTTTTAAATTCTCGTCATTCAAACGGGTTTGAATAATAATCTCCCCTAACATTTCCGAGTCAAAAATAAGCCTCAATTCATAATTCAAAGCCTGTAAATCTCTCTTTTTATAGGCCGTAGATAAAAAGCCCGAACGACTGATATAAATAAGCTCCTCAGAAGAGAAAATTGTTAAGGAAACCAGTCCATCTCTGTTGGAGTATACATGGGTGCTTTCGTCTTCATTCTTCAGCAAGACCTCTCTAATAGGAGAACCCAATTCATCAACCAATTTGAGTTCTTGCCCAAAAAGGTTGAGAGTGAGAAGCCATAAAAGGCCAAATAAAATCTTGTTCTTATTCATCGTCAAAGACCATTTGTAAAATATGATGCGAATTTAACTCTTTAAAATTAACGAGATGTAATTTATAGTAATCCATCAATTGCTGTACCATACTGCGCTTTAAGCTATTAGCAAAGTGCAGTTTATCAAGATTTTCGTAAGAACAATTCAAAAGAGCCTTCCAAGCCTGAAGCTCATCACCGTCGATATAATGTGGGTGAGGAGGTGCTGAAAAGGCAAAAGTTCCACTTTGTAAATCGAAATAACCTTCATTTTCGTGCCGATCAAACATAGGGTAGAAGCCCAAGTACTTTGTCAATTTCATCATAAATAATAGGTGAAAATGTGTACAGGAAACTTTCGTGAGGTCTAACCAATGTATGGAGGCATACAAAAACGAATACAGCTCTCTATTTTCCTCTTCTTCGCGAATACTGTGAAGCAACAATTCGGTAATGAATAATGCGATGGAGCGTTTTACTGGGTCGTATGGAATCTCCACAAAGGGCTCGTCGACTTTTAAGTCTTTAATCATTCTTAACTGCGATTTCCGAGCCTCGTAATACACCAAATCTAATATGCTTAAATGCTGCAATTGCGCCGATCGAATGCGGCCTTTTTTACCTCGAACTCCCTTTACTATAAAGGAAAGCAAGCCTTCCTTTTCGGTATAGATTTTTAGGATAAGACTCGTTTCGGAATACTTAAGCTGATGAAGGACTATCGCTCTAGATTGATTCATCTAATCGCGGATAAATAATAGTTTGGTCACAAAGGTTTCTCTTCCAAACTCGCTAGAGCAAAAGACTAAATAAACACCTGTTTGAACCTTATCGCCACTAAAGGTTTTGCCGTCCCAAATTGCCTGACCTCCCAAGGCGGTGGTTTCGTAAACTAGGTTTCCGCTAATATCAGTAAACTTTACGTTGGCGTCTCTGTAAAGACCCGTAACGGTAATTAATCCCTTATACTCAGGGCGCACAGGGTTGGGAAACACATATACATCTCCAAATTTATCGCCTGCCTTGGTGGCCTCTGCGCGGTACGAAATCAAGCCTTTGTCAGTGCCGATAAATACCTCACCACTTTCATCGTTGATTTCAATGTCTAAAACCTGATTGGAAAGCAATGGGCTGTTCTCGGTTGTAAAATGTAAAAGTTCTTCAGTACCATCAGCCGAAGTTAGGATTACCCCGCTATTATCGGTGGCAAACCACTTTCTATTAGCGCCATCTACCTCAATATCGTTAATGCGCTCGCCGTCGAGTAATTTTTGATAATGATCCCCTAATTGAACTATTATAGAGCTGGCATTTTCTCCCTCAAAAATATCTTCTGGATTGTAAAATACGCTAATCCCATTATCGGTTCCCACCCAGATTTCTCCATCAAGGTCTTCCACAAAGCTAAAGACTTCTTTAGAGGCTAGATTACCCGAATTTTCAGAATTATTTAATTTTCTAATCTTCGATCCTTCTCGAGTCTCATCAAAAACAACAATCCCTTCGTGCCTAAGTTGAATCCATTTTTGGTTCTGAGCATCAATCATTAGCTTGGCAATATGTTGTGATTCGGGAACACTCGAACCCAATGAATAAGAAATCCACTCCCCGTCTTTTGTAAATTGAGAAATAGGCTCTGATGCTTGGGAGTTGGTACACCACAGATTACCTTTGCTATCTAGATCAAGGCCTCCTATATTTACCCAACCATCAGTTCCTACAGTACGACCTTGCAAAGAGCTGTTGCTGGCATCGTAAACCGTGTCGACTATTCCGTCTTTTAAAACGACTAGACCTTGTTGCCAAGAACCTATATATACCACATCTTTTTTCTCGTCTATCTTCACAGAGACCATATCCATCAAAGGGCGGTCTTTCAATCCCGAACTCTGCTTCCATTCATCTCTATTCAAAAAAGAAAGCTCTTTCTTATTCCATGTTGGCGTCCAATTTTCTGAGCGAGCTCCCGAGCACGACCACAAAGTTCCCTCGGCATAATCCATATGATAAACATCGGCACTTGCAGGCCCACTAGGGTAAATAGGAGGGGCGTATCCCGACTTATATTTTAATAATCCATTATATCTATCTGCAATCCACATTTGATTATTTTCATCGTAAAGAGCTCTAGAAAAAGAGGCCGTTAAATTAAGCTCCGAGGAGGGGACATATTTCTTTAGAGACAAGTTTTCATCGTATACGGAGGCACCATAAATCTCCGTAACAATCATGTTTTCTTGGTAAATAGAAATCTCTCTAATAGTGTGGGGTTCTTTAAATACAGACCAAGATCCATTATAACTAAAAATGGTGTCGGTGCTGTATTCAGGGCCTCTTTTTACTGCAAATACTTGTCCTGCAAAAGAAGCGATGCTGCTAAAGTGCGCTTCAGGTTTGAAAGGAAGCTTTTCCCAAGCGTGAAAATCTGCTAAATTAGATTCGTAAATGTCTGCACTATAGATTCCTTGCTCTGTAGCCGCAAAAATATAATTGTCTAAAATTGCCGTTTCTACAATATTCAAATAAGCCCCTTGATCGCCAATAAAATAGGTGTTGTTAATTTCCTTTTTCGCTAAATCGAGGAGTAGGATGCCAAAGCCGCAGGATAGATAAGCCAAATCGTCCACAATGTCTATTGAATTGATTCGCTTATTGGCTAAAATTGCCGCTCTTTTCAAATCAGGTATATTGGTGACTCCCCGCTCAGTAATTAGATCTATATTCCCATTTTCATAAGCAACAATAATCTGATTTCTATCCTCATCAGCAGCAATAGAACTCACTCCTACATCAGACAATTTATTCAGAGTATTCAAACGCTCTACACTATTATCAGCCTGATCGAATACAAATAAAGCCTCCCCAGTAGCAACAAATACCTCAGAGCCCAACAGGGCCAAATCGATGGCATTATTATAAGGAAGATGGTCACGCCACGATCCCACAGTTAATGACTGCGCACAAATACATTGAGAAACAAGAAGAGAAATTATATACAGGCAATTTTTCATAAAAAATGTTTTGTCTTGGTTAAACGCAAGAATGGTAAAAGTAATACATTTGCGAGAGTTTATTTGGCCCCGTAGTTCAACTGGATAGAATATCAGATTTCGGCTCTGACGGTTGGGGGTTCGAATCCCTCCGGGGTCACAAAACAAAAAGTCCAGCACAAAATGCTGGACTTTTTTATTTTAAGATTGAGTAGAAACGCAGTTTTAATGACGGCTTACTATAAAAAGCAAATGATGCGCCAGTATCTGGCCTTCTTGAATTGTAGCACTCAAGCTCTAGGAACATGAGCGAAGAGAATAATCCTAATTCATCAATACCTGGGGTCGAAATTTTGATTTTACAGACTGAAAAGGTGGGCTCATGCAATAATCTTCTAGGGTCACAATGCAAGAAGTTCAGCACTAGATGCTGGACTTTTTTATTTTATGTCCTTTTTTGACTTCGATTAAAAGAAAACTAAAGCTCCTCCAAACACAATCACGACGCAATAACCTGAAAGCTAGATTAGATGCGTCTATCGTTGAGGTTGTTAATATATTTTGTAAACTTGTATACAAACTAAAATTTAAAAAATGAAAAACCTTTTACTCAGTATTTCGTGTATTGCATTGTGCTCACTCTCAACAGCACAAGACATTTCAGACAATTTCGACAGCTATACGGCTGGAGGGTATTTAGCAGCCCAATCAAATGGTGTTTGGACCACTTGGACCAACCTACCAGGAACAGATGAGGACACGCAAATAAGCAGCGACTATGCCTATAGCGGTGCCAACTCTGCGGTATTTGCTACAGGAGGCTCAACAGACATTGTGCTGCCTCTAGGAGCTCAAAACTCGAATGCTTGGAATCTATCTTTCATGATGTATATACCTTCTTCTTATGGGGCTTATTTTAATATGCTACACGAATTTGGGCAAGTATACAACTGGGCTTTCGATGTGTTTTTCTCCGCAACTGGAGAGGGAACACTATATATGGGAGGCTCAACATCACAACAAACACAAACATTTAACTTTGCCCACGACCAATGGTTTTCAGTTTCTGTAGATATTGATGTTGATGCAGATGATGTGACTTGTACGGTTGACGGAAACGCTATGAACTGGGTATGGTCAACAGCCTCAGGAGATCCCTCAACACAAATTGCAGCACTAAACCTATATGCTTATGCTCCTACAGGAGAAGAAGGTCTTTACTATATTGATGATGTTACTTTTCAACAGACCGATATTGGAATTGAAGAACTTGACAATCTTGCGCAGGTATACCCAAATCCGACAAAAAGCAATTTGACGATTGATTTAAATACCAACGAAGTTTGCAATCTTGAAATCTATTCTCTTCTTGGGCAAAGTATTTATTCTGAAAAATTGAATAGTAGCTCTAAAACGATCGATTGTTCGGATTGGACACCTGGTGTTTATTTCTTGCAAATTACTGACTTTTCTGGCTCTGTTCAACATACTAAGTTTATTGTAGAATAATTTCTTAAAGCAAACTAATTTCAAGGTGAGTTTATAAAATAAAAGGAGCCCTTAGGCTCCTTTTATTCATTCTATTCTCTTATGATAAATTTAAAACTCTAAAAAATGCAAAAACTAATCTTTATTATTTTATCTGTATCGGCGGTAAATCTGTCTTGGTCGCAGTCTATTTACGACGATTTTGACGACTATAAAGCTGGGGAATATCTTGGCATAGAGTCAAATGGCTTATGGACTACTTGGACAAACAGTCCCGGTGGGACAGAAGACACATTTGTTAGCGACGAATATTCGTACAGTGCTGACAATTCAATTAAACTTATGTCGGGAGGGGTAACAGACGTAGTCTTGCCTTTAGGCGACCTAACTTCAGGCAATTGGACCTTGTCTTTTATGATGCGAATTGAGCCTGGATATGGGGCTTATTTTAATTTGCTTCATGAATTTGCTGCTGCTGCATCAAACTGGGCTGTTCAGGTCTATTTTTCTGAAACCGGAAATGGGTACCTGTCCGTTGGAAGTGGATTGTTGAGCAGTAATTTTACTCATCCTACCGGTTCGTGGTTTGAGGTCAAAGTTGATATCGATATTGATTCCGATCTTGCTGGACTGTATTTTGATGATACCCTTATATCCAATTGGACATGGTCTGAAGGTTCTGTAAATATGAGTTCAACAATTGCGGCTCTTAATTTATATCCTAATGGACAAGATGGTGAACCTGACTCTTATTATGTGGACAATGTTTCTTTCTCAGAATATGGCGTAGGTTTATCGGAATTGGAAAATGAAATCTCCATTTTTCCCAATCCTGTAGTAAATTATTTTTCTGTGAAAAATGTCAAAAACACTGAACTTCGAGTATTTAACCTCCTTGGGCTTGAAGTTTTAAAAATGCAAACTGCTGCAATCGATTACATTGTAGATTGTTCGGATTGGACTCCGGGAATTTATTTCCTTCAAATTAAAAATGACCATGAGGTTCTCCAAACGAAGAAAATCATTGTCGAATAAAAATTCACTAAAAGATCTCTTAAAACGCCCTTTTTACCTTAAATCTAAGCACAGTTCTAATGCAGGCGAACTAGATGTGAGGTGAAATAGCTTAGACTGCTTTAAATCGCTTTAAATCGTTTTTTAGCCCTTAACAAATATAAAAGGGAGCCCATAGGCTCCCTTTTATATTTTTATGTTCCACGTGGAACTATCGACCCATATAAACGAGCAAAACAGAAATGTCGGAAGGCGACACTCCAGATATTCTACTTGCCTGAGCAATTGTTGAAGGTTTTAATGAGCCCAACTTTTGTTTTGCCTCCGATGAAAGAGATGCCAATTTTAGATATTCAAAATCCTCTGGAATAGAAATGTTTTCTAGTCGAATCAATTTTTCGGCATTATCTTTTTCACGAGAAATATAACCACTGTATTTAATTTGAATCACAGCTTGTTCTACCGCCTCCTGATCCTTTCCGTGATCTGCAAAGAATAATCCTAAAGCCTCCAAAGTTTCTAAATCTTCAAAGCTTACCTGAGGGCGAGAAAGCAATTTTATCAATTTTAATTTTTGTGTAATCTCACTAGAGCCTAGTGAAACTAATATTGGATTTACCTCATCTGGAATGGCCGAAGTTTTCTCCAAATACTTAGTCAACTTTGCTGCATAATCAAGCTTGGCATTCACTCTATCGAGTCTTTCCTGTGAGGCAAGGCCTAAATCAAATGCTTTTTGCGTCAGTCGAATATCCGCATTATCTTGTCGCAATAATATGCGATACTCTGCGCGAGAAGTAAACATACGATAAGGCTCATCTGTCCCTTTTGTAATTAAATCATCAATTAAAACGCCTATATAAGCCTCGGATCTATTCAACACAAAAGGATCTTTGCCTTCAACTTTTAAGTGAGCATTCAGACCTGCCATCAAACCTTGACAAGCCGCCTCTTCATATCCAGTAGTCCCATTTATCTGTCCAGCAAAATACAAGCCTTCGACCAGTTTGGTTTCCAAAGTATGCTTAAGCTGTGTAGGAGGGAAGTAATCATATTCAATGGCGTAGCCAGGGCGAAACATCTTTACATTTTCAAAGCCCGGAATTAATCGCAATGCCTTATGCTGAACATCTTCAGGTAGCGAAGTAGAGAAGCCATTTACATAAACCTCACAAGTGTCCCAACCCTCTGGCTCAACAAATATTTGATGTCTATTTTTATCCGCAAAACGCGTAATCTTATCTTCTATCGAAGGGCAATAACGAGGCCCTAAGCCTTGTATTCTCCCCTGAAACATTGGTGATTTCTCGAAACCTTCACGCAATAAGTCGTGAACCTCCGAGGAGGTATAAGTGATATAACAAGAGCGTTGATTTTCCAATGGCTTCGTATCAGTATAGGAGAAACCAACCACTTCTTCGTCGCCAGGCTGTTCTTCCATTTTAGAATAATCCAAAGACCTTCCATCCACGCGAGGAGGAGTTCCCGTTTTCATTCTTCCCGCTTCAAAACCTAAGGCTTCCAAGTCGGCAGTTATTCCTGTAGAAGGACTTTCGGCAGCTCTACCACCACCAAAACTCTTCTCGCCGATATGTATCAAGCCGTTCAAGAAAGTGCCGTTAGTAAGAATCACCGTCTTTCCTTTAATCACGATTCCCAAACCTGTGCGAACCCCTACAATACAACCCTCTTCAACCACTAATCCAGTCACCATTTCCTGCCAGAAATCGAGCTTCTCTATACCCTCTAAAATCAAGCGCCACTTTTCTGCAAAGCGCATTCGATCAGATTGAGCTCTCGGACTCCACATGGCAGGTCCTTTAGATTGATTCAGCATCTTAAACTGAATCATCGTTTCATCTGTTACTATTCCAGAATAACCGCCCATAGCATCAATCTCACGAACAATCTGCCCTTTTGCCACACCACCCATAGCAGGGTTGCACGACATCTGTGCGATGGTGTTCATGTTCATGGTAACCAACAGCGTTTTAGAACCCATATTGGCCGCAGAAGCAGCTGCCTCGCAACCTGCGTGGCCAGCACCTACTACTATAACGTCGTATTCTTCTTGAAACATATGCTTTGTTCCACGTGGAACATTTTGTATTTAACTGACTCTCAATTGACTAAGTAATTCTTTAAGCGCGCAAAGATAGGTAATAATTTTCTTTCTGGCGCATCAAGGCAGACTCTTCGTCTGTCTTGTCCTTGTAACCACAAAGATGCAAGAGCCCGTGTATCAACACTCTAGACAATTCATCTTCAAAAGAATCACTAAACTCCTTGGCGTTTTCGCGAACACGCTCCACGCTGATATAAATATCAGAGATCAACTCATCGCCAACACAATAATCAAAAGTGATAATATCGGTCAGTGTATCGTGATCGAGGAACTCCACGTTTATCTTATGCAGATATTCGTCGTCGCAAAAGATATAATTAAGCGCTCCAACATGCTTAGACTCTTCCTTTGCGGTGGACTCCATCCAAGCAATAATTTCCTCACTATTGGCAAGCTCAAAATCACATTCGGAATGGAATTGTACAGACTCTTCTACCATCTATTCTTCTAAGTTTTTAAAATACTCTTTTACCTTTTCCTTATAATAAGGACGAAGCTTGGCTGGTATTGTCTTGAGCAATTCAGCTTGCTTCAATTTTTGCTTTTGATATTCCTCTAAAAGATCTTGAACTTGATGTGGTAGCTGATCCGCCTCATGAGCCTCTCTCTTCTTGTCTTGATCTTTTTCTCGCTCCGCTTTCTCAGCCTCCAAAAGTCGCGTCATAATCTCTTCCTGGCGCTTCAAAGTTTCCTCGGTAACATTATTATTGACGAGGTCATTTTCAATCTCTTCCATCTTTTTAATAGCATCTCGAAGCCCTTCAGCATTGCCATTTTCAGACTCCTCAATCTTCTTCGCCATTTCCTCCAACTGCAGACGTACCATCTCCTGACGAGCCGACATTTTCGCTAATTCTTTACTATTTCCCTTAGAGCCGTTCGGTTTTTTCTCCCCTTGCTTGCCCTTCTTCATCTCCTCGAGCTGCTTTTTCATCTGCTCTTGCATCTTCTTCATATCACTCATCGAAGGATTGCTAGAGCCTGGCTTATTACACTGTTGCTGCCCTGGCATTTTATTCGCCATATCCTCTTGCATGGAGCGTAAAACATCACTCAAAAGAAGGGCCAAATTATTCGCCGAAGTCATCACTAACTGCTGCTTTTCCAAAGCAATACCAGTTTCCCTTTCAGACATATTATCTAAGGACTTGGCAATATTATTGGTAATAGCTTTCATCTCTCTATTGATGGTTGCCTTAATCTGTACCTGACGCTTACTCAATGCGTAAAGTGAATCCTCCAAAATCTTTGAATCGTCACGCAATTTATTCTGCCAGTGAATCAGGGAGACATATTCAGGGTCATCTTTATTCGTTCCTGATAAATCAGCTAACAGAGCCTCTTCATCAAAAGAGAGGTCAACTAGGTTTTCTAAAATCTGTCGTAGGGACTCCATATCCTCAGCAGGACCACGCTCGCCCATTTGTTGTTGCGCTTGTTCTAGTTTTTGCTGAAGCTTCTCCATCTCATCAAGCGTTTCTTGCTGGGAGCTGGCCGCTTTCTTTTTCTTTTTATTCTCGAGATTATCCTTGGACTCTTCTAGCTTTTCACTAATCTTCTCCTGAGATTCCTGCGTATCATCCAAGGCTTGCTTCTGCTCTAATGCCTCATTCTTATCATGAAGATCGTCCAACTTCTCAGAGAGCTTCTCAAAATCCTCTTTTACCTCTTCTTGTAGCTTTTGCAAGTCCTCAGTAGGAGCTTTTTTATCCTCTAAATCCTTCTTAATCTGTTCTTGTTTATTCAGAATTTCCGAAAGCTCATCGATGGTTTCCTCGAGCGCCTGTTCAAACTCAAAACGCTTTAACATCTCTAGGTTTCTGTCGAGCTCTTTCTCTAAATCTTCATTGGTCATTTTTAGTTCTTCCAGCTTCTTCTGCCAATCTTCCTTCGCCATCTCTTCCATCAAAGACTCCATCTCCTCAAAAAGCTCCTTCATCTCGTCGGTCATTAGCTCTTGAAACAATTCCTCTAGCTGTTTCTGCTTGTCCAAAATTCTCTGATCTTGCTCGCTAAACTCATTTAGCTGGGCGTTTTTCTCTTTGTTCTTTTGATCGATATGATCGATATTCTGCTGAAGCTCTTTTTGTTTTTCGATAAGCTCATTTAAAGCTTGCTTATCCTCCCAGGATAGCTCCTCTTTTGAAAGCAATTTCTTACGCAATTCCTCCATCTCTTCCTGCAATTCTTTAGCAAGAAGAATATTCTCCTCCATCGCCGATTTAATGGCTTTTGTTTGCTCTTTCTGCTCGGCTTCTAGTTCTTCTAGGCTAGGCGCTTGAAACTTAAAAGAACGACTACGACTTTTCTTAGCTCCATTAACGGCATCATTATCATAAACCTCAAAATAATACTCCACATCGTCGCCCGCCTTAATCGAGAAATCGGCTAAATCAATGCTAAAGAAAAAGTCTTCAAAATTGCGCTCTTGAGAAACGGGAATATCTATTATCGTGTCGACCGTTCTACCAAAATATTGGTATTCATAATGAAATTGAAGCTTAGTAAAGCCGTAATCATCTTTCAGCAAACCTTTAAAATAACGCTTCTTCAAAGAAGTAGAATCGACCACTTCAGAAACTTCTACCGTAGGGTAAGCATCTTTTATCACCTCCAATCGATAGCTAGAACTATCTCGTGCCGTCACCCATTTATTGCTTGGCGCAAGTATATAAACTAACGATTCTACAAGTCTCTTGTTAAATGAAAACTGATTAGCAGAACTGCTTACCAACGGATGAGACTGCTCTCCCCAAACCAAATTCAGTGTATCTACATTTTCTGTTTCAAAAGCCCATAGGGCACGAGTTCCCTCGGGAACTAATAAGTCGCCAATGTTTTCTATTCGTTCAGAGGCTCTCTCCGTATAATCAGGATAATTAAGATCGATGCTGAAATTAACCAAGCCCGGCGCTGGGAAAACCGTTAAAGTATTTAATTCAGAAGATAGAGAGGCCGCCTGCATACGAAAATCTAAATCTGCTTGAGGCTTTAAAAAAGCATATTCAAAAATATGATCTGGCAACGATTGCATTTTTACCAAGGCCCCATTCTGATCGACAAAAACCTCCGTAGGAATTTTATCTCCCTGCACTTTTACGCGTAGTAAATAATCTTGATGTTGAATGGTTTCTAAATCCTCGTTGAGGATTACAAAATCGAATGGAGCAGGTGGGATGTACACCGTCTTATAATCTATAATTCTCCCGGCACTCTGGGTAATCACCTCTTCGCTCCCCATAAGCCAAAAGCCAAAGAATATGAAAAGTGGTAATAAAGTATATTTTAAATATCGGAGGTTTTTGCGAAGGTTTATCGCTCGAACAAAAGGAATCGGCTCTAAGGCTTCAGATTTTTGCTGAATACTAGCGGCTATCAACCCCGTATCCTCAATAGACTGCTCTTTTAACTGCAATACATTTAAAAGACTGTCGGCCACATCTGGAAAATGCTTTCCTATTAATCGTGCCGCCTCTTTATCGCTAATGGTTTGACTTATGCGCGCCAACTTAAATAGCGGTCGCAAAACCCAAAACACCAATACTATACATCCTAAAACCACTATTGCCCAAAACAAACCTTGGCGCACCACAAGTCCAAATCTACCAAAATGCTCCACTAAGGCTAAGCTGAGAAATCCCAGAGCCCATACAGCAAACGACAATAAAGACCCTCGAATTAACTGGTTCTTATAGAACTTGTATCGAAAATCTTGAAGCTTGCTTAGAAGTATATGATAAGCTTGTTGCATCACACAAAATTAATGAATAATTCTAGCCTTTGGCATTATTCCCCCTTCATTATCAATGTTCCCTAAAGAAATTCGTAATTTTGCAGGCTTAAACTTCATTTAAAAATGATGGGAAACCGACGCGTAAGAGTACGATTTGCTCCAAGCCCTACAGGGCCTTTACATATAGGTGGTGTAAGAACCGCTCTTTACAACTATCTATTTGCAAAAAAGCACGGTGGTGATTTTTTACTTCGTATCGAAGATACGGATCAAACTCGCTATGTTCCTGGAGCAGAAGATTATGTTATTGATGCCTTAAAGTGGTGTGGAATGACCATTGACGAAGGTGCTTCGGTAGGTGGAGACAACGGTCCTTACCGCCAGTCGGAGCGCAAGCCCATGTACCGTCAGTATGCCGATCAGTTAATTGAATCGGGACATGCCTATTACGCCTTTGATACCCCAGAGGAGTTAACGGAGATGCGTGAGCGTTTGAAGGCAGCTGGAATGGCTTCGCCACAGTACAATGCCGTTACGCGTAGTGGAATGAAAAACTCTTTAACACTTCCTTCTGAGGAGGTAGAAAGACGTTTAGCCGCTGGCGATAAATATATCGTTCGTATTAAAATGCCTCGCAACGAGGAGGTGAAATTTGAAGATATTATCCGTGGTTGGGTAAGTGTAAACACCAACAACCTAGACGATAAAGTGCTCTTTAAATCGGACGGAATGCCTACCTATCACTTGGCAAACGTAGTGGATGATTATTTGATGAACATCTCACACGTTATCCGTGGTGAAGAGTGGTTGCCTTCGGCACCACTGCACGTTTTATTATACCGATCGTTTGGATGGGAAGATGTGATGCCTAAATTCGCTCACTTGCCATTGATATTAAGACCTGACGGAAACGGAAAACTTTCGAAAAGAGATGGAGACCGTTTAGGGTTTCCTGTATTCCCGACCAACTGGACAAACCCAGAAACGGGAGAGCAATCTTCGGGATATAGAGAAAGAGGTTATTACCCAGCAGCTTTCAATAATATGCTAGCTTTCTTAGGATGGAATCCGGGAACTACCCAAGAGCTATTCAATATGGAGGAGCTTATTGAAGCCTTCTCTTTAGAGCGCGTGGGTAAAGCGGGAGCGAAATTCGATTTCGCCAAAACAAACTGGTTCAACCAACAATATTTACGTCAGTATAACGGCCTAGAGCTAGCAGCACAACTAAAGCCTTATTTAACAGAAGAAAATCTGGAGGCCGAAGATGCTTATATAGCTCAGGTTTGCGATTTGATGAAAGAGCGTGCTACTTTCGTAAAAGATATTCTTGCTGAAGGAAGGTATTTCTTTGAGGCGCCAACATCTTACGATGAAAAAACCATTAAGAAGAAATGGAAAGAACATACCTCTGCCATTGTAAAAGAGCTTAGAGACCTTTTAGAAGGGCTAGCTTCTTTTGATGCTGAAAGTATTGGTTCTTGTTTCAAATCCTTCCTCGAAGCAAAAGAACTAGGCTTTGGGGCGGTAATGCCAGCCTTCAGAGTGTCGGTAACAGGATTGGGTGCGGGAGCTTCCATGAACGATATTGCTGCTCTATTAGGAAAAGAAGAAGTGCTAAAGCGTATTGATACGGCTTTAGAAAAAATACAAATATAAGCTGTGGGAAAAATATTCGTTGAAGATATTCGCTGTTATGCCTACCATGGTTGCATGGACGAAGAGGGTGTTATCGGAACAAACTACTCAGTAAATGTAGTGGTGAGTACCGACCTTTCTATTTCTGCCGAAAGCGATAAGCTAAGCGACACCGTTGATTATGTGAGTATTTGTAAGATTGTACAAGATGAAATGGCTATCCGTTCGAAACTTATTGAGCACGTAGGAAAGCGCATCTTAAATTCTTTAATGAAGCATCACCCAAGCATTGAAACTGCAAAGATTACCCTCACCAAACACAAGCCTCCAATTCACGGCGATGTGTCGCGGGTAAGTGTAGAGATGGAGAGCTCCAGATAAGCAGGCAAATTCTTCGATTAATCTTTGCCAAAGACATCGAAATTATTACATTTGCTATCCTTATAAATAAGGTCGGATGGCCGAGCGGCTAGGCAGCGGTCTGCAAAACCGTCCACAGCGGTTCGAATCCGCTTCCGACCTCAAAAAAAACCCAATCATATGATTGGGTTTTTTGTTTTAACGTGGATGTAAACATTAGTGGTTTTCTACTCTTTCAGCGCATAGCTTACTGATATAAATCCAATTCATAATTCCCGCGACGACCCTGTTGTCATAGCTTGCCGCTTTTTCAAATTGCTCGGTAGCCAAGGCATATTCCTTACAGAAGAAATATGCTAAACCACTATTGTAGTGAGCCGCCGCCGCCGCCTCTGTAGTTACTCGAGCTTTTTTGTTCTCTGGTTCTACTTCCGTAGCAAATTCCGACCAAAAGGTAACACAGCTTTCTTTTAACTGCTTAGTCTCATCTGTTTGTTCGTTGTTTACATTTAGGATTTCATAAAGCTGAATCAAATCTGTATAGGCAGCATCATAGCCCTCGTAGTCGAATTTTTTAGCCTTGATAGAAACAACCCTAAGGTGTACAGTTTTGTCGACATCAGTAAACTCTTCGTTAAAGGCTTTACCAAGAGACTTAGCAGCCTCTTTGGCACAGTTTTCCTTGAACTTGTTTTTGTCTTTAATGTAGTTTCTGTGGGCGTCAGTTAAAGAAGTAGAGCTTCTACCACTAGTCTTAACAGAACCTCTAGAGATCTTTCTATAGATTTCTTCGCCTGCAGGGTTTAGTATTTTAAGTAGGTAATTATAATCTATAGTCCCAGCATAATAGTAACTCGTAGCACCATTTTCACCACCAGAAATACTTTTTTTCTTTTCCTTACCAAACTTAAAAGGTAGCTCCTCAATAGAGATCATGAAGTCTGCATTATTTCGATCTTCGATGCGTTTAAATGCAGTGAGGCCTATTTCCTCAAGGATTACATCTTTTCTGAAACTACCGCCTTCTTCGGTGCTAATATGTATTGTGAAGAGTTTGGCTTGATCTAGAGCAGAAGATGCTCTTGGTTGCTGGTAATTGAAGTACCCTAAACCTTCCTTCTTTACCTTTTGTGCTTGTAAGCTAAAAGAGGAAGCGATTAGACATAGCCCAATTAGTTTTGATAAAAACCTCTTCATACTTATTTGCTCATACATTTGTTATAGTCAGCAAAAATCTCAGGTAGGATAGACTCCATCTGTTCTGCATTTGCATTTTTGGCGATAAACTTGCCTAGTTTAGATTTTGCATCCGTGTTAAATGGTTTAATTCCGTAACCACCACTTAGGTATTTCTCTTGCACCTCAGGGCAGTCAGCTAGAAGGTCGCCAATATTTAACTTCTGAATTAATGCTAATTTTTCATCACCTTTTTTGATTACCAACATAGGGTTGTTACGCATACGCTCTAGTTCTACTTTGTGTGCAGCAATCGCTTCTTCACCAAAGTGAACTGCTGTTGGGTCCGGGGATTCATAAAATTTGTACAATTTAATCTCGCCATCTACAAGGCGTTCAACAAACTTATATTGCATTAAGCCTATACCAATGTTTAGTTTTGCAGCAGAAATTTTCATGGATTCAAAATAACGACCATCAGAAATGTAGCCTTTTAAATCCTTAGGCTTAAACTTTTCCTTTTCTTTATTTTTTACTTTTCCATCAGCTATAGCTTCCTCAGAGAAAAAGCGTATGCTGTTTTGATTAGCCCATGGACTCCTTTCGCTTCCTTTCATATCAATATACCCCTTACGAGTACCTTTTTTTATGATAATTTCTCCTGGAAATTCATCTGAATCAAATTTGTATTCTTGTGCAGAAAGGCAAAATGTGAATAGGGACGCTAGTAGTAATAAATGTGTTTTCCTCATGGTTGAAATTCCTTTTTTGAATTTAAGTCTGCCCTAAGATACTTTTATTTTTTTTCGAACAACTTCGCCCTCTAAGATCTTGTTTTAATTTATTTATAATATAATTGCTATAAGCTAATACAATATTCCCAGCACAAGGCGCTGCCAGTTCAATCTGCGTATTTCCCGGAAAAGCATCAGGACATTCAAATATTTTCTCAAAACCTGATTTGGGGATCAGGTTCTAAGAAAATAAAGGGCTTGCGAGTAATAAACTAAGGATGAATACCGTTTTTTTCATTTGTTATTAGTGACCGGTGATTAGTAATCAATTCATCATTGGTAATCCAAACTAGTAGCATACATCATCTATGGGATTCTGAAACAAGTTCAGAATGACTATATGACAATTCATGTTATTCTATATACAACCTTCCCTGGTGAACACTTAGCGCATCTTTGTTGAAGATCTGATACATATGTTCCTGTTGTTAGAGGCGGTAGAAGTAATGCCAGCATATCTGCTTCAGATGTTTCAAGATATAGCTGGCTATTATCTGTATAAAATTTCCCTAGATCATGCTCCAATAATGACAGAGGAATTTGCTCTTAGCTGAAATCATCCAAAATAAAACTAGTTCCCATATTCCCAAGATTATTGATAATTTTTGTGCCTAAAGTATGTGTTCTCTTATATTTAAAACACTAACAGAACATGTGCCAATGTGTGCTCTTGACAAGCCTGTAGGAAAAGGTTTTTGAGAATAAACATATCCATAAACATCAAGCTGATTATATGAGTCATTGCCGGCTCAAACACACAATCCTTTGATTGGGGTTTTTGTTTTCTATAAAAAACGATTCGTTCTAAAGCTCGTCGGTAATCTCCTCTATATTTTCTTTTTGCTTTTCAAATTCCTCTAAAATATCAGGATAAAAGGATTCTGTATTCTCAAGTACTGGGAAGTACAGCGTAGAGCTTTTAAGGGTGCTTTTATCTAGCAAGCCAAATTGCTTATTAAACTTATCGAAGAACATCAGGAGTACAGCGAGTATCAGCAAGGCTTTAATACCTCCAAAAAGAGCGCCCATAATTCTGTTTACCAACCCCAAGGCTACCATCTTCACCAAAAGGGTTAAGATTTTCCCCGTGAGGGTAATCACTAATACGATGAGCAAGAAGGTCAATCCGTAAGCCGCCAATTGCAAATAAGACGTTTCCACCTCTACATACTGACTAATCCAGTCGAAAGTGAAAGAAGAAAAATGAATGGCCCCATAAATACCAGCCAAAAGGGCCATTAAAGAGGCGAGCTCTAAAATAAGGCCTTTGCTAAAACCTCGGTATAATCCGTAAACTACGGGCAGCAATAAAATATAATCGATATAATTCATAGGATAAATGTACATGGAGAATACAAGAATACAAAGAACATTGTACTTTTGTCGCAAAATAAACAAAATGGGAGATCCAGAATTAAAAACAAAATGGGATAAGTTGGTCGTTTTCGTTTCCGAAGAATTTGGAGATGGAGAGGAGCTCGACCTACAGGCAATCTTATTTTTAATTGGTGTTCAAGAGCTAGGACAGGGTTATCGAGAATTTAAAAAGCGGGAAAAGACCGACTTGATGCACATCTCTATCTGCCGATTATTAAGTCGTTATGGCTATTATAAATACGAGGGTGTGGACAAAGACGGTTGGCCACACTGGAGCACAAATGAAAAACTTCCCCCACTAAAGCCCGGCGAACAGACGGTTTTAATGAAAGAAGCTGCTGTATTATACTTCGAAGAATCGGGTATCGTATTTTAAGGGTAAACGATTACACTCAACTTTACGGTTACATTTTCCTCGAGGATTAAACGACCTTCGCCGTGTAGGTTCCCTTTGTTGGCTTCAACCTTCATATTCGCAACATTATCAAACTCGAATTTAACCTTTCCATCCGCAAGGGTAGTATCAGATCTCTCTACTGTGTGGGGTTGGTTCACATCTACATTCGTAGTAACAATTACACCCTCCACAGGGTTTCCTGCTTGATCAAGTATGGTAACTTCGGCTTTGTAAAAATACACCTTTTCACATGAGCTTAAGCTTGTTAGAAGCGTAAATACTGCGATAAACAAGCCAAGAATACCTAATGTTGTGCGTTTCATATGTCCTTAATATTTAGTAATATTGCGATCTTGCTAAAGGCCAAATATACAAATTTTCACTCTTCGACCTTTGCGTCGAAAAGATAAAGCAAAAACCATGCTAAACCGAGTTAAGGAACATATTTTAGAAGTCGAAAAATTCCAAGCAGGCACTATAGAAGCATTGGAGCAATTTCGAATTCAATATCTAGGGAAGAAGGGAATCATGAACGATTTGTTTCTTGCTTTTAAAGAGGTTCCCAACCAGGAGAAAAAAGAATTTGGCCAAGCGCTTAACGAGCTAAAAACGAAAGCTGCGGAAAAGGTGCAAAGCCTAAAAGAAGCCCTAGAGCAAAAAGAAGAAAGTAGCGGTAGTGGTATCGACTTAACAATGAGCTCGGAGCCGATGCGTTTGGGTTCTCGTCATCCTCTGTCGATTGTAAAGAATGAAATCATTGAGATTTTCGCTCGCTTGGGATTCACAATTTCTGAAGGACCTGAAATTGAAGACGACTGGCATAACTTTACCGCTCTTAACTTACCCGACGAGCACCCTGCTCGCGATATGCAGGACACCTTTTTTATTCAAAGCGATCCAGACATTTTATTGAGAACGCATACCTCTTCGGTACAGGTGCGTTATATGGAAAACAATCCAGCTCCCATTCGTACAATCTCTCCAGGGAGAGTGTTCCGTAATGAGGCAATCTCTGCCAGAGCGCATTGTATATTCCATCAAGTAGAAGGCCTTTATATTGACGAGAATGTATCTTTTGCAGACCTCAAGCAAACCCTATTATACTTTGCCCAAGAGCTTTTTGGTTCAGAAACAGAAATCCGCTTAAGACCTTCGTATTTCCCATTTACAGAGCCTAGTGCCGAAGTAGATATTTCGTGTAATATCTGTAGTGGTAAGGGTTGTAATATTTGTAAATATACCGGTTGGGTAGAAATTCTTGGCTGTGGTATGGTTGATCCAAATGTGTTGGAAAACTGTGGTATCGACTCTAAAAAATATACTGGATTTGCATTCGGAATGGGAGTGGAAAGAATCACCATGCTGAAATACCAAATTAAAGATCTTAGACTCTTCTTCGAAAACGATGTTCGTTTCTTAGAGCAGTTTACAAAAGCATAAAAGATTGCCTAAAATACTTGTATTACTTAAAATACTTTAGGCACTCTAAGTACTCTTTTAAGCAATCTGGAAATCGAGTTGTTTTTTCACTAAGTCGACATTCTTTACACGAATGCGCACTTGATCACCCAACTGGAAAGCCTTTCCGGTTCTTTTACCAACTAGGCTAAAGCTCTCTTTTATCAACTCATAATGATCATCGTCTAGTTCGCGCATCGAAACCAATCCTTCGCATAAGCTATCTTCCAGCTCTACGAACATTCCGAAATCGGTAACTCCCGAAACAACACCGTTAAACTCCTTTCCTTCTTTCCCAAGCATATACTTTACTTGCATATACTTTATGGAAGTGCGCTCAGCATCAGTAGAGAGCTTCTCCATAAAAGAAGAATGCTTACATTTCTCTTCAATCTCCTCGCGGTTCTTTACTTTTTCTCCATCTAAATACTGTTGTAATAAACGGTGCACCATCACATCGGGATAACGACGGATAGGCGAGGTGAAATGCGAATAATAATCGAAAGCCAATCCATAGTGACCGATATTTTCGATGGTATATTTCGCTTTACTCATAGTTCGAATTGCCAGCAATTCAACCATATTTTCTTCGCGCTTACCCACCACATCACTTAATACTCTATTCATAGAATTCGCAATCTCCTTAGGAGTTTGCATTTTCATATGATGCCCAAACTGACTTACAAAAGTAGAGAAAGAGCTAATTTTTTCTGGATCAGGAATATCGTGCACACGGTAAACAAACGGCTTTCCACTTGGGGCGCCGTCTTTACTCATTCCAATATGACTAGCCACTTTTCTGTTGGCCAACAACATAAATTCTTCAATGAGTTTATTGGCATCCTTAGAATGTTTAAAATACACTCCTGATGGATGATTATTATCATCTAACTGAAACTTCACCTCTACACGATCGAAAGTGATGGCTCCCTCCTTCACTCTTTCTTTGCGCATTATTTTTGCCAAAGTGTCGAGCAATAGAATTTCTTTATCAAACTTACCTTCCTTCTTTTCGATGACCTCTTGAGCTTGCTCGTAAGTAAATCGATGATCGGAGTAGATTACTGTTCTACCAAACCACTCCTCGAGGACTTCGGCTTTATCGTTCATGATAAATACCGCCGAAAAGCACAGTTTTTCCTCATTAGGGCGGAGCGAACATACTTTATTCGATAGTTTCTCTGGCAACATTGGCACTACGCGATCAACCAAATAAATAGAGGTTGCTCTATCGTAGGCCTCCGTATCGAGAATAGATCCTTCTTTCACATAATGCGAAACATCGGCAATGTGAATACCTATCTCCCACTTATTATCGGGAAGCTCTTTAATAGAAAGCGCATCATCAAAATCTTTAGCATCGTGAGGGTCGATTGTAAAAGTGAGGGTGTCGCGCATATCTCTACGCTTCTTAATCTCTTCTTTTGTAATCTCCTCAGGAATCGCATCTACATATTCCTCAACATCTTTAGGGAATTTAAGTGGAAGACCGAACTCAGCTAGAATAGCATGAATTTCGGTGTTGTGCTCTCCAGCTTCACCTAAAACTTCTATCACTTCACCAAAAGGATTCTTAGCCCTATCAGGCCAATCGCTAAGACGAACAATAACTTTTTCGCCGTCTTTAGCTCCCATTAACTTATCCTTCGGAATGTAAAAATCAGCTCCTATACGTGCATTGTCGGGAATCATGAAGATTGTTTTAGGACCAATTTTAATGTTCCCCACAAACTGAGATCTTCCGCGCTCAACAATTTCCACCACATAACCTTCCGGCTTTCTACCTCTACGCTCCGAAGTGATAACAATTTTCACTTTATCGCCATGGAGGGTTTTACCCGTTTTACTAGAGGGTATATAAACATCATTCTCTAAATCGTCGCAAATAACATAGCCCGCGCCCGAAGCAATCTTCTCAATTTTACCCAGATGGTAAACTTGCGATTGCCCAGTACTATACTTTCCGTGATCCTTTTCTTTGAGGGTTCCTTCGGCTATTAAATTTTTGATGATAAATAAAACCTGGTGCTTACCAATCTTATCTTTTATCTGCAATCGACGACAAATTTCTTTGTGCGACATAGGTCTTGCAGAGTCATTGCACAGAGTTGCCAACTTATCTTTTAAGGCATTTAAGTTGGGCGCCTTCTTTAATTTCTTTCCTTTCATTATGTCGGTAAAAGTACAGAAAAGATTAGAGCCAGTTTTTTTTGATGAAAAGAATAATAAAGATTTAATCGCGGCATACGATTTGTAAAGTAAAATCTGTATATTTGGCATCCTAAAATCGAGAGCAAACAGCTCATTGTCAATATTTTAGGACTCGAAAGACTAACAAGCTTTTCAAAACTATGAAAAAACCTATCTTATTAATTGCTACGCTAGCAATCTCATTTTCAAGTGCTTTCGCACAAAACTGGTGCGGATCAATGGATTACCGCCAACAAAAATACGAGGACAATCCAAAAGCTCTTGCTGAAGCTGAACACAGATTGGCAACCTTCAATGCAGTTCAAGATGAATTATTAGCAAACGGCAACAAACAAGATGAAGACACTTATATCATCCCTGTAGTGTTTCATATAGTTCATCAAAATGGGAGTGAGAATATTTCAATCGATCAAATTGAAGATCAATTACGTGTTCTCAATGAAGATCTATCTCGCACAAATGCGGATACAGTAAACACTCCTTCCGCTTTTGTTCCTTATGCAGGAAATGCAAATATCGAATTCCGCTTCGCGAAATTAGACCCTCAAGGGAATTGTACTGACGGTATTACAAGAACATACTCTTCACTTACATTAGGGGCAAGAGACAATGTAAAGGCTCTTATCCAATGGAATCCACAGCGATACTTAAACGTATGGGTCGTAAAAACTATCGAAAATTTTAGTAGTTCAGGAGGAATTATCCTTGGTTTCGCACAATTCCCTGATGATTTGTCAAGCGACCCAGAAACAGACGGCATTGTTATTCGTCACGATTATTGTGGAACTGTAGGTACCGCCAATGGAACCTATGGAAGAACGTTAACTCACGAAGTAGGGCACTGGTTGAACTTGCGCCACATATGGGGTGATGCAGACTGTGGGAACGACTTCGTAAACGACACGCCAACAGCTCTAGAGCCAAACTACGGTGTTTGCGATATGAATGGTGACGCTGCAGGTGGCGCCTACCCTTATCATGTAAATAGTTGTTCAGCTTCTAGTTCTCAAACAATCTCCCAAGAGTATGGAGAGATGTTTATGAACTATATGGATTACTCTGATGACCATTGTATGAATATGTTCTCTAACAATCAAGCGGCTAGAATGCGCTTGGTGATGAACCAATATAGATCGGTAATTTCTACAAGCTCTAACCTAAACAATACAGGTACTAGCGACGATTACGAAGCTGAAGTTTGTACTCCAACAGTAGAGTTCTACGCTAGCTCTTCATCTGTTTGTACCAACTCTAATATCGACTTTAGCGATGCTACATTCAACACTACTGTTGAGGATATTATCTCTTGGGAATGGTCATTCCCTGGTGCCAACCCGTCAAGTTCAACTGAACAAGACCCAAGTGTGGAATATAACCAAGCAGGCGTTTACGATGTAAGTCTAACCGTTACAAATTCTGTTGGTGCAAGCACCTTGAGCAAAGAAGGATACATTACAGCCATGAATCTTGATGCCGCCTTGATTTACCCAATGATACAAGGGTTTGAAACGAGCACTTTCCCGTATTTTGAAAACAATCCAGACGTGAACTGGACGATACTTCCTACGATTGATGATACTTGGGAAAGAACAACCGATGCTGCTAGTAACGGAAGTCTAGCCTCTCTAAAAATTAGAAGTAACGACTTTACACAATTATCTGAAGTTCACACTTTGATTACGCCATCAATAGATTTATATGAGGCTTCCTCACCTTTACGTATGTATTTCGATTTGGCTTATGCCAAGAGAAACTCTAGCTCAATGGATGAATTAAAAGTGTACGTATCTACAAATTGTGGTAAGAACTGGACGAAGCGATTTGACAAAGACACAGAAGATTTAATCACTAATGGTGGTGCAAACGAATTCTTCGACTTTATTCCTGATGCAGATGAATGGGAGCAGTTTAGCCTGAGTTTAAGCTCCTATGCAGGTAATGAAAATGTCCTATTCAAATTTGAATTCACTGGTGAAGGTGGAAACTGGATGTATATCGACAATTTGATGGTGGCAACGACTGGAGACCTTTCTATTGATGAAAATAGAACCCTAGCGAGCTTCCACGTATTCCCTAACCCTTCGAAGGGTGATGCTACTGTAGAGTTTGATCTTCTTTACGATACAGAGGTTCAGATCATATTGACTAATATTTACGGTCAATCGGTTGGAGCTATTTCACAATCGTTTAAAGCTGGTGCTCACAACATCAAATTAAGTGAGTTACACACTAAACTAAGTTCAGGAGTATATTTATTGCACTTAGAAGAAAGCGGTAAGAAAACTACTAAGAAAATAGTGATTACAGAATAATCACTACATACCTTAATAAAAAAGCCTCTCAGAAATTTCTGAGAGGCTTTTTTATTTAGAAATACCCTTTTCGTTATTTTATGTCTGAACTAATTTAAGAAGCTCCTAGGCGCTAAGTTTCAATAAAATAAAGGATAGAAAAACAAGCCCCCCTAGCTTTGGCATGATGTTTGACATATAGCCATTAACTTAAAAAGGGCGTTATTTCACTTCGGTGGAATTCTTCATTTTCAAGTTTTAGGGATTTAGATTTAAGAAGCTCCGCACTTTGTGTGGGGCTTTTTATTTTTGTTTCAAATTATCACTAGTAGGGCTCTTGCCAATTAAAGATATTGGTATTATATTTGTGATGCACGCATTGTACTCGACTCTAAATCAAACAAGAGATGAAAAAATTAACCCTCCTTATTTTAAGCTGTACATTCGTACAGTTTACACAAGCACAAATCGAAGGTCTTTATCAAGATGAAGTTTTTGATGAAGTTTCTGTTAATACAGAAACATACTCAACACCTTACAACCTACAAGTTGATATTTATCAAGCAGTAGACAGCCAAGAAGAAAATAGACCCTTGTTGATATTGGCCCATGGAGGTTCATTCATTGGGGGTGTGCGTCAAAACCCTACTATGGTGACCTTGGGGAATTCCTTTGCAAAAAGAGGCTATGTGGTTGCATCCATCTCATACCGATTAATGGGGCTCCTAGACTTGTTTTCGGAAGAGGCTGCACTTAATGGGGTGGCAGAAGCGATAGGTGACGGTCGCGCAGCCGTGCGATATTTTAGAAAATCTATAGAGGAAGGAAATCCTTATAAAATTAACCCCAATCAAATATTCTTTGGGGGTAATTCTGCCGGTGGTCTAATCGCCCTTCATGTTGGCTTTATGCAAGAAGAAGATATTACGGACGTGCTATTATTGGAAGCCTTAGCAAACAACGGAGGTATCGAAGGTAATAGCGGGAACCCAGGCTATTCGTCTGAGATAAGTGGTGCGATAAGTTTATCGGGTGCCTTAGCAGATGTAAATTTTATCAGTATCGGAGAAGATGATATCGCCATCATTACTTGTCATGGCGATCAGGATGAAACAGTGCCTTATTACTGTGGGGCTCCATTGGGCGGAATATATCAATTACCAGAACTTTGTGGAGCTGGATCGATTTATGATCACACTCAGGCCATCTCATTCGACAACCACAACCACTTGCTCTTTGAGGGTTCTGGACACACTCCATGGGAGTTCAGTGAGAGCGCTCAGGAACAAATGATAAACTTTGTTAGTGAGCACCTCTACAATGCGCTAGACTATAGTGTTGGGGTGGAAGAGCTTAGTGCTGATTTCAGTATTTACCCTAATCCAGTAAAAAATATTCTGAATGTCGAAAGCATCAAGAGCATTTACAAACTCATTATCCGAAATATAAAAGGGGATGAAATTCTAAATATAAATAACGGAAAACAGGCAGACATTAGTAGCCTGCCACAAGGTGTTTATATACTCGATATAGAGGGTGAGGGTCAGCAAGGTAGGCAGAAGTTTATCAAACTTTAAGACATCAAAAGGCGCCCAAATTGGGCGCCTTTATCATTTAATCTTCCAGGGCCTCCAGACCTTGGATTCTTCTATCAAGCGCCTGCTGTGAAAGCTTCAAACGATACTTCATCGTCAAGTACCTATTCACAACATCCTTGCGCTTTAACTTGCCCTTACTTCTAGCACGAAGCAAGGCTTGAGTAATTAAATCGTTCATAACTGAGGGGGTTTTAATGTGTTATGTTACTTATTTTCAACTAATTAACCAAACGTGATTAACTGTAATTCTCCCTCAATAAACATTGTAGGGTTTCTGCATCTCTAAGAAGAAAATTCTGTTAGCGACATCAGAAGGTTTTGTTTTCAATCGATATTTAATTCGTAAATAACGTGTGATTAAATCGATCTGGCTTAGTTTGCCTTTGCTTTTTGCTAGCAATATACCAGCGGTTATCATATCTTTCATAATTTCGAGGGGGTTATAAAGTTAGTTGACACTTTTGCTATGAGCCTAATATACAATTAATTATACATATAATAAACTAGATAGGTGAGTATTTTTTAAAAGACAGGAATTGTCGCAGGGAATTCTTAAACTTGTAATTGAAATTTATGGAACATATTCCCTTTAAAATATACAGCGCCTCGGCTGGATCCGGAAAGACCTTTACCCTTGTAAAGGAATATCTAAAGATTTGCCTCGTATCAAAGTCACCTAATAAGTTTATGGGGATACTTGCGATTACCTTTACAAACAAGGCGGCAAGTGAGATGAAGGAACGCATTATAAAAAGTTTAAAAGCCTTTTCTAACCCTGAAGGGGCCGAGAAAACGGAGCTGGACATGATGGGGCTTATATCTGATGAGAGTGGACTCTCTAATGATGAAATTCAAAAGCGTGCGCTCTTAATCTTTGAGAGCATCCTCCATAATTATTCTCGTTTCTCCATTGGTACTATCGACAAGTTTACCCATCGTATCATACGAACATTTGCGCAGGACTTAGACCTTCCTGCAAATTTTGAGGTGGAGATGGAACACGAAATTCTGCTTAAACAAGCAGTCGATTTACTCATCAGTCGCTCGGGGCAAGACAAGGATCTTACCCAATTATTTGTCAGCTTTATACAAGACAAGACGGGCGAAGATAAAAGTTGGCTGATAGAAAATGACTTCTATAAAATCGCTTCGGAGCTACTCAAAGAGTCGGGGCAAAAACATTGTGACAAACTCAAAGACTTAAGCATAAAAGATTTCTTTTCAATCAGGAAAAACATCTATTCGTATATCGATGATTTCGATAAAGAAATGGAAACGATAGGTATTGCCTTTAAAACGGAAACGGAAAATCTTGGGCTACAAGCCGATTGGTTTGGTGGAGGGGCAAATGGCCTTTCAAAATACTTTCAATATTTGAGAGAGAAGCGTTGGGAGAAATATGTACCAAGCGCTACCAACCTGAAAAACTTCGACAAAGAAGATTGGTCGGCGGGAAAAGCGCCAAGTGAAGCACTAAGTAGCATTGAGCAAATCCGTGAAAAATTCTATCCGCTAGCGAAAAAGGCTTTAGAGAAACTACAAGATTACCCCAAGTATCTTCAGTTTCGTTTGATTGCCCGCAACTTCTACGCCATGGCCGTGATTCATGAAATCTCCAAGGAGCTGGAAAACATCAAAAGCCAAAACAATATTATTCCGATAGGCGAATTCAATAAAAAGATTGCCGAGGTTTTACAAAATGAGGAAGGAAACTTCATCTACGAAAGACTGGGTGAGAGATATGCAAACTACTTTATTGACGAGTTTCAAGACACTTCTGAATTGCAGTGGAAGAACTTGTTGCCGCTCATAGAAAATGCTATTGCGGACGGTTTAAAGCCGGGGAGTGCCATGATTGTTGGCGATGCCAAACAGGCTATTTATCGCTGGCGGGGCGGAGAGGTTGATCAGTTTCTCGACTTGCAAAAAAAGGCAGATTCACCTAGTGAGGGGCCTTATAAAATGAAGAACTTCCCCTTAGATAACAATTACCGCTCTACACGAGAAGTAGTTGAATTTAACAACAAACTCTTTTCCTCGATTGCACATCAGATAAAAGATGAGGATTATAAAGCCCTCTACCACGAGCTGAAGGCTCAGGAGGTAAAGGGTCCGGGGGGATATGTTCAGCTGGTGTATATAGAGACTGGCGATGCGCACGACGACATGCAATTAGAGTCTTGCCTTAGCAGCATTAGAGAGCTGAAAGAAGAGGGCTTCAACTACGGAGACATCTGTATTCTAACCCGTACAAAGGTAAAAGGGGCGCTCCTTGCCAAACACCTTTCCGATGAAAATATTCCGGTGATTTCTTCGGAATCACTTCTGCTCGAGCAATCAACTGAGGTGCGATTTATATTAAATTTCCTTCGCTTCCTAAACGAGCCCAATCATCCTCGTTATCGATTTAAGATTTTGGAATATCTCTTCGAGAAAAAAGGCTATGTACATTCGGTGGAAGGGAAGCATGCGGAGCTAAAAAACTGGAGCAAAGGGAAGCTCGCTTCCTTTAATAAATACTTAAAAGGACAAGCCGATGAATACGATATGGCGAAATGGAAATCTTTAGCGATCGTAGAATTGTGTAACAAAATCATCCATTCCTTCGCCTTAGAAAATGAAGCCAAAGTATACACTCAATTCTTCCTCGACGAGGTGTGGGCATACAGCACAAAATACTCTCAAGATCTTTACGGCTTTCTGAATTATTGGAAGGAGAGAGCACACAAATTATCCATTGCCATTCCGGAGGGAATTGATGCCGTACAAGTGATGACCATCCACAAATCGAAAGGATTGGAATTCCCTGTGGTGCTATTTCCTTTTGCCAATTGGAACGCCACTAGCGAGCGCGACGCGAAATCCTGGGTCTCCATAAATGAGCCCGAGCTAGAGGGCTTGGCTTCCAGCTTAATTCCGCTGAGCGACAAACTAGAGAGCTGCACTCCTCCGCTACAAGAACTCTATAAAGAACATCAATCAAAAGTACTACTCGATAATTTGAACATGCTTTATGTGGCGCTTACGCGACCGAAAACTAGGTTGTATATTTTCACTTCTACCAAAGACCGCTCGAAGAATTTGAACGAGTTTTTCGATACCCTTTTAAAAGAAGAGGGCAAATGGCAAGAGGGGCAAAGCCTTTATTCCTTTGGCGAAAAGGTGAAGAGCACGCAAAAGGCGCTACGCAAAAATCAGACTATTAAACGAGTAGAGGCCATCGAGGATTTGTCGAAAGTAGTACGCATAAGTAAAATGGCTCCTAAAATGTGGGATGTTGATGCCCCCGAAAAAGGGTCCGACAAAGGAAAAAAAGTTCACGAACTACTCTCTTATATTAACGATGCTAGAGACCTGGAAAGTGCCTTAGAAAAAGGATTGAGGAAAGGGTTGATTTCTAAAAGTGAAACTCCTGAACTAAGGGTTTTACTAGAACGTGTTCTGAACGATAAAGGTTTAAAACAATACTTTGCCGAAGGATTGAAAATAAAAAATGAAGAAGATATTTTACGCCCAAAAGGTGAGGTTCTTCGCCCCGACAGATTAGTCTTTGATGGGAATTCGGTGACTATTATAGATTATAAAACTGGTGAGGAGACAAAACCTCACAAGGATCAAATTCTGGGCTATAAATCCATAATTGAAGACATGGGCTATGAGGTTACAAAATGTATACTGGCTTATATAAATGATGAATCTGTAAAACTGGTGGAGGCCTAAAGCATGGAGAAGTTTATCAGTAAAATTGCCCAAGAGATTTTCAATACCAAAGGCGATCAGTTAGAAGATTTAAAAATAATTCTTCCGAGTAAGCGCGCTGGGGTATTCTTTAAAGATGCCTTAGCAAAATTGTCTGAAAAGCCAATTTGGATGCCTAAAATTTACTCTATTGAGGATTGGCTAGAGGAGCTTTCGGGATACGCTATTCTCGATAGAACACAATTACTTTTTGAGCTTTACAATGCCTATATAAAAGTTTTCCCCAAGGAAGAACGAGACTCCTTTGAGGCTTTTATGAAATGGGCGCCAAACTTGCTTACCGACTTCAACGATATAGACGCTTATCTGGAAGACCCTGAAAAGCTGTTCAACTATTTACACGATGCTAAAAAGATAGAATCGTGGACTCCTCTTGAGGGCGACCCAAGTGAAATGGTGGAAGGTTACCTGCGTTTCTGGGATTTGATGGGCGCTTTATTTGTTGCCTATAAAAGCCAATTATCCGAAGAGGGAATCGCCTTTCAAGGGATGGCCTACAGAAAAGCTTCCGACAATGTTTTACAGTGGGTGAAAGAAAATAAGCCCGCAAAAGGGTCTGTTTATTATGTAGGCTTCAACGCGATGAACCCCTGTGAAGAAAACATCATGCGGAGCTTCATCAGAGAGGATGTAGCCGAAGTATTTTGGGATGTAGACACCTATTATCTAAACGACAGCAAGCAGGAGGCCGGGCAATATTTACGCAAACATAAGCAGTGGCCAGAATTCGAAAACCGCAAATTTAATTGGCTTTCCAGCGATTTAAATTCCAAGAAAGACATCAAGGTTTACGGTGTTCCCAAGGGAATTGCCCAAGCACAACTCGCGGGGGCAATCGTTGAAGAAAGAGCCCTTATCACAGAGGACCTTAAAGATGTTGCCTTGGTTTTAGCCGACGAAAATCTGATGCTTCCCGTTTTGGAATTCTTACCCAAATCGGTAAAAGAGCTAAACATCACGATGGGCTCTTCGTTGCGCAATACCAATATGTACGCACTGTTTGAGGCCATTTTTCACTTGCACCTCAACCGTGAGCGATTGAGTAAGGCTTCTGCTCGATTCTACTACCAAGATTTATTTAAAATCTGGCAACATCCAGCCATCCAAAATTTTGGGAATAACGAGGCTTTAGAGCAACTGAAGGAAAGCTTGCAACAGCAAAACCACAGCTTCCCTTCCAAAGAAGATATTCTGGAAAATACCAGCAAAGAAATCCTTCCGTGGATCATACCCATCTTAAATTATAATTCGAAAAATCCGATAGGTATCCTCGACGATTGTCTGATGCTTATCGAGCAAATAAAAAACAAAATAATAGCCGATAAAAAAGGTGACGCCCTAGTGCTCGAACAGCTTTTTGCCTTTGCAAAACTCTTCAATCAGATTAAAAATCTACAGGAGAAATACGGCTTCATCAAAGAGCTGAAAACACTACAACAACTCTTTCAGCAAAGTGCCAAAATAGAAAGTATCTCCTTTTATGGAGAACCCCTTTCGGGGCTTCAATTAATGGGGATGCTCGAAACGCGTAACCTCGATTTTGAACATGTTATTCTACTCTCTGCCAACGAAGGTTTCTTGCCCGCAGGGAAAAGCGAAAACTCTTTTATTCCTTTTGACATACGCAAAGAGGTGGGCTTGCCTACCTATATGGATAAAGACGCCATTTTTGCCTATCACTTTTACCGATTGGCGCAGCGGTGTAAATCATTGACCTTGGTGTATAATACCGAAACCGACTCTTTTGGTTCGGGCGAAAAAAGTCGTTTTATCACCCAGCTGGAAAATGAGTTGCGCCTAAAGTACCCTGAGAATATTTCCTACAGCGAAAGCATCTTGTCGCATGAACTTCAAAAGGTGAAACCTCGTGAATTATCGGTTGAAAAGAATGCTGATATTCAAGAGCGCTTACAAGAAATTGCAGAGGATAAAGGCTTTTCGCCATCTTCCTTAAACGCCTACAAAAACTGTCCGCTACAGTTTTATTACGAGCGTGTATTGCAGATACGCGACCCCAACGATGTGGAGGAAACCATTGAAGCAAACACCTTAGGGACGGTCGTTCACCGCGCCTTGGAAGACTTCTACGAACCACATTTAAATCAGCTAATTTGCAAAGAGGATTTAAAAGCTATGTTGCCAAAAATTAAGGCAAAGCTCGACCAGCTATTTAAAGAAGAGTTTAAAAAAGGCGCTATCGATAAGGGGAAGAATTTCCTCATATATACCGTAGCCGAACAATTCATCAAATCCTTTATTGACACCGAAATGGCTGTCTTGGAAAAAGGAACTGAAATGCACATCAAAGGCTTAGAAGAAGTATTGAAAGGTAGCATTGAGATCGAGAGTGTCGACTTTCCGATAAAGTTAAACGGTAGTGCCGATAGAATTGACAGAGTCAATGGTAAAGTCCGCATTATAGATTACAAAACCGGGAAAGTAGACAAGAACGAGTTGGTAGTTGATGAGATGGGAAAACTTATCAGCGAAAAGAAATACAACAAAGGTTTTCAGCTGTATTTATACGCTTACCTCTACCAACAGATGCATCCTGGAGTGGAATCTTTTGAAGCGGGAATCATCACTTTTAGAGCTTTGAAAAAAGGGGTACTCAAGGCTGGATTCAAAGAAGGTAAAAAAGCCAATAATCTGATGGATAACGATTTGCTTAAAGATTTTGAAGCTGAACTCAAAGGGCTTCTTGCACAAGTTTTCGACAGCAATATTCCTTTCGAACACAAAGACCGTACGGAACCTTGCCGCTTTTGTGATCCGGAGCTTTTTTAAACAGAATACCTAAAAAACTACGATGAAAAGATCCAACTTCCTAAAATCCCTAGTAGGGCTTTCCGCCTTTTTGGGAACGCCTTTATCGGCCTTAGCGAATAGCTCCGAAAGTGAATTAGAAGGAATCCTAAATTCACTGGCTGGGAAAAGTACCGGTAGCATGATTGGCTTTGCCGACAAGCCAAACGACAAAGTGAAAGTTGGGATTATTGGGCTTGGAAACAGAGGGAAAACCCTACTGCAGATGTTCGACTATCTGATAGAAAACAACCATGCAGAGATTGTTGCCATCAGCGATTTGCTTCCTAAAAATATCGACTACGCATTAAACCACCTGAAAGACAAACAAAAAAAGGCACCGAAAGCCTATGCCCAAAACGAAAATTCGTGGGAGGAATTGGTGCAACAAGATGATATCGATTTACTCTTAATAGCCACCCCTTGGCGCTGGCATACCCCTATGGCATTAGCAGGAATGGAAGCTGGAAAACACGTGGCCTGTGAAGTTCCTATTGCCTACACCTTAGAAGACTGTTGGAAATTGGTGGAGACCGCCGAGAAAACGCGTCGCCATTGTATCATGATTGAAAATTGCTGTTATAACGCCGAGGAGCTTTGGATTTTAAACATGGTTCAAGAGGGTGTTTTTGGTGAATTAACTCATGCCGAATGTGCTTACAACCACGATTTACGTGCGCACTTATTGAGTCAGGATTACTACCAAGATCAATGGCGTATTAAGCACCACGCAAAACGAAATGGTAATTTCTATACTACGCATGGTATTGGTCCGGTTGCCTTTTATATGGGCATCGGTCGTGGCGATACTTTCTCTAGAATTACCTCGATGAGCTCTCAAGAAGCATCCTTAAGTGCTGCTGCCAAAAAGGCAAATAGCCCTTTCCAAAACATTGCCTGCGGCGATGTGAATACCAGTTTAATACAAACGGCAAAGGGGAGAAGCATCATGATGCAATTTGATGTTCACACGGGGAGACCTTATTCGCGCATTAACCAATTGGTAGGAACAAAAGCCGTTCACGAAGGCTATCCTAGTCGCTTATTTATCGATGGTGATGAGCTCGCTTTCTGGGGGCACGAATGGTTGAATAAAGACGATTATCAAAGCTACTCTAAGAAGTACGAACACCCTATGGTAAACAAGCTAAAAGGTATCAGTGCCAACTTCAAGCAGGGTCATGGCGGTATGGACTTCATTATGATTTACCGATTAATACGCTCCCTAAACCAAGGTCTTCCGCTAGATATTAATGTATACGATTCTGCAATGTGGAGTGCAATCACGCCACTTTCAGAATTGTCGGTTAAAAAGAAAAGCGAAGCTCTTTCCTTCCCCGACTTTACCGCTGGTAATTGGAAAGAAGAAAGAAAATTGGAAATTATGAGAGAGCTATAGTTGGTCGGTGGTCTTTTGTCGATGGTCGGTGGTTTTGAGTTTTAGATGAAATAGTTTACTGAGCAGCGATTCGTGCATTCGTGGCCTTTTTATTAAACTGCTTTATACTGTCTTCTGAATTCTGTCTCCTGTCTCCTGTCTTACAATTTCATCTCTCTCATTTTCAATTATTTATATTGAAGTTTTAATAATTCTTCGTAAATTTAAAAAACGATAGAATCTTGTAATCACCCCTCCCTAAAACTTTTATTATGAAAGATCCAAAGTATTATGGAGATGCTCAAATCCATCTAGTAAACGAGCACAATGCAGATGTTTCCTGCGAATCGGTATGGAAAATTCTTAACAAGCAGTGGGGTGATATTTCTACCTGGGCAAGCTCCATAGAAAGTTCAGAAGCTATTTACTACGGAAGTAATTCCGCTAGAGGTAGATCTTGTACGAGCGATATGGGCGTGTTAACAGAAAGCATTACCGAATGTAATCCTACAACACACCACATGTGTTACGATGTAAACGGAATGCCAAATAGCTTTAAAACATTTACCAACACTTGGGATGTGGAAGCTGTTGACGACACGCACTGTAAGGTTTATTTAACTACCGACTTCCGCGTAGACACAAGAGAAGAAAATTTCAACCTTGCAGAGGCTCGAATGGACATCAACAATAAGATGTGTACGCTTTTAGACGACTTGTGTGATTACGCTTGTAATACGCCTAGTTAAGAGCTTCAATTAAAGAGAATTGAATAAAATGATGTGTGATGTGTTTGTTGTGAACACAATCCCACATCGTTTTGTTAAGGTTTCCAAAAACTGGGTGATTGCGGTTTTCCGCATCTTTTTCATGCCAATATTTTTGGTGCTTTTCTGCGGAATTTAAAAACACTTCTACCGCCGACTTCAGGTCGGCATTCTTATGGGTAATAGGTTCTTCGGGAATAAACTTGGCCACAAAATTTCTCGGAAGAGGCTCTTGGCTCATTAAAAAGGCCTGCGATTTTTCGATGTACTTTTCAGGAGTATAAATCACTACATCTAGTGTTCCGTTAGATATTTCTAGTACCAAATTTAGATGCTCCACCATTTGTTGCGCATCCATTTTACCCCATAATGCCGGGGCTTTTGCTTCTAGCTGAGCTAAAGTTTCTTTTAGCTTTTCAATATTATTTATCCACGGAAAAAACTCCATTATCGGTTGTTTTTGAAATCACTTTCTACATCCACCACAATGCGCTTATCCTGATTTACCAAGTCCCAAGCGGTATGGAATATCAGCTTCGAAATATTCGCAATTTTTCCAAAGTGTATTTTTTCTATGGTATCCGTAGGTTTGTGATAATCGGCATGAACACCATTAAAATAGAAGATTACTGGAATATTGTGCTTCGCAAAATTATAGTGATCGGAGCGGTAGTAAAAACGATTTGGGTCTTCGGGGTCGTTAAAAGTATAATCCAATTCCATCTGTGTATATAAGGTGTTTGCATCTTCAGAAATTTGATGCAGCTCTGTGCTCAACTTATCAGATCCAATTAAATAAACGTAATCAGGGTTTCCCTCGTGCTTCTCATCCATGCGACCAATCATGTCGATATTGAGATCGGCAATGGTATTCTCTAATGGGAAAACAGGGTTTTCAGAATAATAGCTAGAACCTAACAATCCCATTTCTTCGCCCGAAACAGGCATAAACAATACCGATCTTCTCGGTCCGTGTCCATCTGCCTTGGCCTTAGCAAATGCTTCTGCTAATTCTAAAATAGCAACCGTTCCAGAGCCATCATCATCGGCCCCATTGTGAATCACTCCATCGTGAATACCAATATGATCGTAATGAGCAGTGATAACTAATAGCTCTTCTTTAAGATCCGTTCCTGGCATATAACCCAAAACATTCTCTCCATAAACCAAAGTGCTTTCTACTTCAGAAACCGCTTTTCCGTAAACCTTTAATGAGGCATATTTACAACGAAGAGATTTCTTCTTCAATTTTTTCGCCGACAAACCAAAAAGGCTTTCTACCGATGAGCCGTCGATAAAAAAGAATGGAATTTTATATTGAGCTCCTTCAGTAAATACCGAACGCTTATCCTTCTTAAAATAAGCGCCATATTTTTTCAGCCTTGACTTAACATCGTCCCCTACAAAAATAACCGCTTGAGCGCCGTGAGCATAAGCCTTTTCTAATTGATATTCCCAATCTATAGGGTTCTCAATTCCTAATTTTTTCTTTTCTTTATCGCTTAACCAGGATGTTGTAAATGCCAAAACCACCTTATCCTTAATGTCTATATTTCTATAGTCGGAACAAGCAATTTCATCTAATCCAAAACCAACTGTTTGAACTTCATCAAAAGAAAAAGAGGTAGAGCCGTAATACGGAAGGGTATAATAATCTTCTAAAAAGGAAAGCTTAACACCGTTGATGGATAAACTACCTGCGGAAAGCTTTTGAGTTAATAGAGGGAATTCTTGGTAATAGCTTTCTCCATTATAAGGAGCAATTCCTATCGACTCAAAATGTCTCGCTATATAATCAGCAGCTAACTTTTGCCCTTTCTGTCCGGTTTCTCTTCCTTCTAAAGAGTCGGAAGCCAAAACGGTTAAGTGTCTTTCTAAATCCGCTTCGTTAATCGTAGAAGCATAATATATAGCAGTAGTGTCTTGTGCTATTAGCGATACAGAAAAGCTAAATAAAGCACTTAATAATATTTTCTTCATCTTAACAACAAGCTATTTTATTAACTCTGCGCTCATGACGCCCACCTTCGAAATCTGTATTCAAAAATGTCTCGGCTATTTGCTCCGCTTCCTCGTAAGAGATAAAGCGCGCAGGCATGGCAAGCACATTTGCATTATTATGAAGACGCGCCAACTCTGCTATCTCTTTTGTCCAACATAAAGCCGAACGAATTTCTTGATGCTTATTGGCACTCATATTAATACCGTTTCCACTTCCGCATAATAACACCCCTAAATCTCCTTCTCCTTTAGCAACCGATTCTGCAACGAGGTGTGCAAAATCTGGATAATCAACGCTCTCTTCTGTTTGAGGTCCGAAATCAATAATTTCAAAACCCTTCTCTTTTAAGAATGTAATAAGTTTCGTTTTATACTCTACCCCTGCGTGATCTGATGCTATTACTACTTTCATAATGATGATTTTAGATTACAAATATACTGATATTCTGAAGTCAAATCTACTAATCAACAGTTTTCAAAACTCTGTTAATATATATCTTAATTCCCTGATTTTCACCACCACTTTATTAACAATATATTTTTAACAAGCTATCTATACTGTGTATCCTTTCTAAAAACTATCTCTTGTTTCCTATCATTATTTTTTGGAAGACATAAATTAATTGAAATAGTCAAGCCGACTTATTGTTTTTTATTAATATAAACTACTCGCTACTTACATAGAAATCAACATTCTTTTTGTCACTTATTTATTGTCTAATAAGTCAAATTTCACTTTATCAACAGCTGTTAATTTCTATAGTAATCATCTGATTTATATAATTAAGCCCTGTTTATAAAGTACTTCGTTTTGTTCATTCATTTTTACAAACTATAAATCCTATACATCTCACAAAATCTTATACAAGCTATCAACAGGACATTATTATTACTATATATTTATTTTAATTTTAAAAAAAAGAAAGAGAACAAATAATAATATAGTAGTGTGTATTAAAACTGTTAAACTTTATTTAAAGATTTAGTTTAGGATGATGATGCATTCTTAATAATTTACTTTTGTGTAGAATCTAGCATTTTTATTTATTTTAGGGCTTCTAAAATTTTGACTTAAACTGAGCATGATGATGAAGAAATTAATTTTTGGATTGATAGCAATACTTTCTTTAGGATTGTATACTACTGTTGAGGCTCAATCTCTGAAAGGAAAATTTAGCATAGGCAGACAAACGGGAAAACAAGTTGATTTATTCAGAACTGAAGGGAAATTTAAATATAAAATTGATTCTGTAAAAGTAGGAAGCGATGGTAGTTTTGCTTTTAAAAATCAAAAATACCCGAAGGGTTACTACAAATTAGCGCTCTCAAACGAGAATAATATAATAGATCTTATTTTAAACCCGAGCGAGAAAATAGTTAATCTAGAGTTTTCTCAAGTGCGTTTAGAGAAGGGAACAAAGGTTATTTCGTCACAAGAGAATAAAGCTTATTGGGAGTTTAAAAAGAAAGATATAGAAGTTCAGAAAACAATAAAAGCACTTGAAAAACAAAGAGGTCAGTTTAAAGCCCAACGAAATGAGTTGAAGGTAAATGAGATGACCAATGAGATTAATAAAAAAGAGAAAGAGTTATTTGAATTCACACAAGTAGTGATAAATAAATACCCAAAAACATTTTTCTCGAAAGCCAAGGTTGCAAGTAAATCACCAAAGCAAAATAATAAATCGGAATACTTTAACGATTTAGATTTCGCCAATGTGAATTTTGTGAGAACAATGGTTTTTCAAGATCGTTTTCAAGAGTATATAATTAAGCATAGCGGACATACCGAAGTTGGATATTATAATACGGTAGATGAAATAATGAATAGAGCAAAAGCCAACGACAAGGTTTTTGAATTTAGTTTGTACAATCTGTTAGATGGATTTTATGGTTCTGGATTAGAAGATGTAGCAACCTATATCATGGAAGAATATTTCTTTGGTGATGCTTGTGGTGATATTGAAGTAGATGAATTATTGATTCAGAAAGCCGAGCATATTAAAAATCTACAAATAGGAAATATACCTCCTGATTTTACCATTAAGAACAATTACGATGTAGATGTTAATTTACAGAATACGTGTAGAAATAATAAGTACACGATACTAATGTTTTGGGCAACTCACTGTCCGCACTGTATGAGAGAACTTCCTGGATTTGTAAATGTGTACAACGAATACAAACCTAAAGGATTAGAAATTATTGCTGTTTCACTAGATGTAAGTAAGACAACTTGGACGAAAACAATTAATGAGAAGAATTTTAATTGGCAGAATATATGTCAGTTTAAAAATTACTCCTCGCCAGTTTGTAAATCTTATAAGGTAAACAAAACACCAGCGTTCTTCATTTTAGATACAGAAATGAGAATAGTTGCAAAGCCAAAAGGCCCCACCGACTTAAGGAATTTCTTGAGAAAGAATATGTAATAAAAAAGCGTCCCGAAAGTTAGGGACGCTTTTTTTAGTTAATAGAGAGGTGTAAATGGCTAATATGAATAGAGAGAAAGATTAATATAAAAAGAATAATAAAAAACCAAGCCACTAATATACTTTGTACTAGATACCAGCTACTAGTTACTACATGCTTTCAACTTTACAAATTTTAACCTTTAACTCTAGTAATTTCTTATATTTGCGGACTCGTAAAACAAAAATACGTACAAGACTATGGAATCGATGATTATTTATATGCCAATCGTAATGGCAATTATTGGCTTATTGTTTATGGTAAGCAAAAAATCGTGGGTATTAAAACAAGATGCTGGAGACGGTAAAATGAAGGAAATCTCCGATCATATTTACGAAGGTGCTTTAGCATTTTTAAAAGCTGAATATAGACTATTAACCATGTTTGTTATTGGTGTAAGTGTTTTACTATTTATTGTATCTACAGTAGTTCCTTCTACACACTGGCTTATTGTTATAGCTTTTATTGTAGGTGCATTTTTCTCTGCTTTAGCAGGAAACATGGGGATGAAAATTGCTACTAAAACAAACGTAAGAACTACACAGGCTGCTCGTACAAGTTTACCAAATGCATTAAAAGTTTCTTTTGGTGGTGGTACTGTAATGGGATTAGGTGTTGCTGGTTTAGCCGTTTTAGGTTTAACTATGTTCTTTATTGGTTTCTACCACTACTTTATGGGCGGTGTTTGGACTAACACTCAGGACATGACTATGGTTTTAGAAACCTTAGCTGGTTTTTCTTTAGGCGCTGAATCTATTGCTTTATTTGCTCGTGTAGGTGGTGGTATTTATACTAAGGCTGCCGATGTTGGTGCAGATTTAGTGGGTAAAGTTGAAGCTGGAATTCCTGAAGATGACCCTAGAAACCCTGCAACTATTGCAGATAATGTAGGTGATAATGTAGGTGATGTTGCTGGTATGGGTGCCGATTTATTCGGTTCTTATGTTGCTACAGTATTAGCTACAATGGTATTAGGAAACTATATTATTGAGGTTAATGACATTAATATTTTTAATGGATTTGGTTCTATCGGACCTATCTTATTACCAATGTCTATTGCAGGTGTTGGAATTGTGATTTCTTTATTAGGTACTATGCTTGTTTCTATTAAAGATAACAGCGCAAAGGAGTCTGAAGTAATGGCCGCCTTAAACAAAGGTAATTGGTTTTCAATCGGTTTAGTTGCTATTGCTTGTTATGGTTTAGTAACTTGGATGTTACCTGAAACTATGAAAATGAATTTCTTCGAAACAGGAGGAAATGTATTGAAAGACATTACAGCAATGCGTGTATTTTATGCAACTATTGTAGGTTTAATTGTAGGTGCTGTAATTTCTTCTGTTACGGAATACTATACTGGTTTAGGTAAAAAACCAATTTTAAATATTGTTGAAAAATCTGCTACTGGTGCAGGAACAAATATTATTGCTGGTTTAGCAACAGGGATGATTTCTACCTTCCCTACAGTAATTTTATTTGCTGCAGCAATTTGGTCTTCTTATGCATTTGCAGGTTTTTACGGTGTAGCTATGGCTGCCTCAGCAATGATGGCAACTACAGCAATGCAGTTAGCAATTGATGCTTTTGGACCTATTGCAGATAATGCAGGTGGTATTGCCGAAATGAGCAAGCAAGATGATATCGTAAGAGAAAGAACGGATATTTTAGATGCTGTAGGTAATACTACTGCTGCAACAGGGAAAGGTTTTGCTATCGCTTCTGCTGCTTTAACATCTTTAGCTTTATTTGCTGCTTTTGTTACTTTCACAGGAATTGATGGAATTAACATCTTTAAAGCTCCAGTATTAGCCATGTTATTTATTGGTGCTATGGTTCCTGTAGTATTCTCTGCACTTGCAATGAATGCCGTTGGTAAAGCTGCCATGGAAATGGTATACGAAGTAAGACGTCAGTTTAGAGAAATTCCTGGAATTATGGAAGGTACTGGGAAACCAGAATACGATAAATGTGTTGAGATTTCTACAAACGCTTCTTTAAGAGAAATGATGCTTCCTGGTGTTTTAACAATAGGTTTTCCTTTAGTTATTACTTTCCTTCCAATGATATTTGGAATGGACAACCTAATGATCGCAGAGATGTTAGGTGGTTATATGGCTGGTGTTACCGTTTCTGGTGTACTTTGGGCTGTCTTCCAAAACAATGCTGGTGGTGCATGGGATAATGCTAAAAAATCATTCGAAGCTGGAGTTATGATTAATGGCGAAATGACTTATAAAGGCTCTCCTGCTCACGAAGCTGCTATTACTGGAGATACAGTTGGAGATCCATTTAAAGATACTTCAGGTCCATCAATGAACATTTTAATTAAGTTAACTTGTTTAATTGGATTAGTAATTGCTCCTATATTAGGTGGAGAGCATCACGCTGAAGCTGGACATGATACAGCTGTAGTTAGTGTCGTATCGGATGAAAGTTCAGATATAGCTGTTGTTGCATCTAATGCTAAAGTTGTTAAGTGGACAGGTCGAAAAGTAGGAGGAGCTCATATGGGAACCATTGCTATTTCGGAGTCTACAATCGATGTTGTGGATAGTACTGTAACTGGTAGTTTTACCTTGGATATGACTTCAATTGTTTGCACAGATATTAAATCTGAAAAAAGCAATGCATATTTAGTAGGGCATTTAAAAAATAAGGATTTCTTCGCAACGGATTCTATTCCTACAGCAACTTTTGTGATTACTTCTTCTGAGGCATACGATGATGAACCTGATTATTATGAAGTAGTTGGAGATTTAACAATTAAAGGTATAACTAATGCAGTTAGATTTTCAGCTAAAGTTGTTAAAGAGGAAGATGGAGTTTGGGTAAAAGCTGCATTTATTTTCGATAGAACTGATTTTGGAATTTCTTACGGAGGTTCTTTTGTAGATGGAATTAAAGATAAAGCTATTTATGACGATGTCGAAATTGAAATAGATACAAAACTTTAAATCTTAATATAATGTTAAAACGAGATCCCCACTTGCTTAGTGGGGATTTTTTTGATTAATTTAGAGCCGTAATATAATTATGGCTCTTTTTTTGTATAGCCAATTTTAAATATAAATTATGATAAACCGATTTAAGCTATTCATTTTTTCAGTTATAGCTGTAGCTAATGTAACCTTGAGCATTGCACAGAATAACACGGATGTTAAATTTTCAGAAGGGTCTTTTTTTTATCCCGATAAATCGGGAGGGTAAATAGTAAAAAGTAAATAGTGAAACGTAAGTTGTAATAAAGTGTCCACCTTACTATTTACCACTTACTATTTAATTTTTAACTTTAAACCTTTAACCTTCAACTCAAGAATGAAAAACCGAGCCATTCGAAATATTGCCATTTTAGGAAGTATTGCTATTGCAGGCATTATTACTGTTCAAATTTATTGGATCAACCAAGCGTTTAATATCCAACAAAAGCAATTTCAAGAAGATGTATTTATCTCTTTAAAAAGAGTTGCGGAACGTATTTCAGAATACAATCAGATGGATTTCCCGGTAAAGAACCCAATAAAACACATCTCTTCTAATTATTACATAGTAAATATACGAGAGGTTATAGATGCTAATGTTTTGGATTTATACCTGCGCGATGAGTTAGAATTGATGAATATTCATACCGATTATGAATATGCCATTTACGACTGTTCGAGCGATGAAATGGTTTATGGAGAATATGTTCCTTTTAAAGCAGACAAAAGAGAAGTTAGCACCGGTGCTTTGCCAAAATACGATGAGTTCATTTATTATTTTGGGGTTAACTTTCCCAAGCAAACCTCTTATTTGATGGCGGGGAATAAATTGTGGATTTTCTTCTCTTTCTTATTACTTCTTACGGTTTTGTTCTTCGTATACGCATTAACGATTATCCTTCGTCAAAAGCGCTTATCTGAGCTTCAGAAGGATTTTATAAACAATATGACACATGAATTTAAAACACCCATATCAACCATTCATATTGCTTCTGAGGCATTACTGCAGGATGAAAAAATTAAAGGGGAAAACAGTCTCGAAAATTATACGCAGATTATCAAGGAGCAAAATGAACGTTTAAACAAGCAAGTAGAAAAAGTACTTCAAATTGCAGAAATAGAAAGAGGGGAAATAGATTTAAAACTCGAAGAGATTAGCTTACACGAACGCGTAAATTCAATCGTAAAAAGCATAGAATTAAAGCTACAAAAAAACGGTGGAAGCATCAGCATGGACCTACAAGCGAAGGATGATATCATGGAATGCGACCGTCTTCACCTCACCAATATCTTGTACAATATTATTGATAATGCTATTAAATACACAGGGGAAAACCCAAGCATAAATATTCAAACGACTGAATTGGAAGGGTTTTTGCATCTGAAGATTTCAGATAATGGAATTGGTATCCCCCAAGAGCATCTTCAAAACGTGAAGAAAAAGTTTTTTAGAGTGCCAAAAGGAATGGTTCACGATGTTAAAGGGTTTGGTATAGGGCTGTTTTATGTAGATCAAATTTGTAATGCACACCACTGGAAATGGGATATCGATAGTAAGCTAGGCGAAGGGACAAGCATCCTTCTGAAGTTTAAACGATAGACATGGCAAAGATTTTATATGTAGAGGATGATTTGAGTTTGAGTTTTGTAACTCGTGATCAACTTGAAAAACGAAATTATGAAGTGGCTTCCTGCGAAAATGGTAAGGAAGCTTTAAAGCTGTTTAAAAGCCAAACATTCAATATTTGTATTTTGGATGTGATGCTTCCCGAAATGGATGGCTTCCATTTAGCTAAAGAAATACGCAAGATTAACAAACAAATTCCTATTATTTTCCTTACGGCACGATCGCTTCAAGAAGATAAAATTCAAGGGCTTAAACTTGGTGCCGACGATTATATTACCAAACCTTTTAATGTAGAAGAGCTCTGTCTTAAAATTGAAATTTTTCTCAAAAGAAATACGGTTTTTGAAACGGGAAAAAAGAATTATCAAATAGGAAAATATAAGTTTAATGTAGATGAGCAACTCTTAACCTTAGGTGAAGCCGAAAGAAAATTAACGATCAAAGAAACACGCTTATTGAATCTCTTATTACAAAAGCAAAATAGCATAATTAAGCGCGAATCTATACTCTTAGAATTGTGGGGTAAAGACGATTATTTTTTGGGAAGAAGCCTCGATGTTTTCATCTCTAGATTGCGTAAATATTTGAAAGAAGAAGAAACGATTCACATAGAAAATATTCGCGGGGTAGGCTTTAAGCTAAACATGAGCAATTAATATACAACTAAGGGCTGTTTTAAAAAAGCAACATCCCCATTCGAATAGATTATTTCAGCAATTATCATATAGAGACCAGTAGGGCTTTTTGTCTGCCCATTAGTTAAGCCATCCCAAATCCATTCTGCCTTTTGATTTACCAATTCAGAATGACAAATTTCTTTAATGACAAAACCTCTTTTATCGTAAATAGAAATACTAATTTTCACCGGCTTTTCTATTTGTAAGTTAATAGAAGTGAAATCTTTATCCCCATCATTATTCGGACTAAAAACTTCTGGAATAACCTCTAGTTTTGAAGTGGATTTATGCACATAAATAAATTGAGAATTTTGTCTCGCAGGCGTTCCATAGCACTCGGTCGAAGCAGCCGAAAACCATTCATCACTAGCAATACTTAAACGCTCTAAGGCTACTCCATCTACATCTTCCAATAAAGGAAAGTGGGAATCTTCATCATAAATAATTACATCTATTAATTCATGGGCGATACTGCTTATAGCAATCGTTCCTTTTTCGTTCGGAAAGCTGGGTAATTGACCTACTTCAAGGAAAAACAGCTCATCATCAGAATAGTAATTGGCTTTTATCCAAGCGGTGTCTTCACAGAGAGCGAGATAAGAGAGTGGGGGGAAATTAATCGATTTTTCTGAAATGATTTCGGTGTTGATGATGTCATTGATTAGGATATCATAATTGCCAATCAAGAGTTTTGAAAGATCAATATACTCCTCGGATGCATTGTACAATTCTACATAATCATAGCCATTGGTTTTTGGGTTAAAGAGAATTTCATTGATGTATATCAGATTCTCTTCGGGCCAAATTCCCTGCGTAAATTCGGAATCAATACTTGAATGGTTTCCTTGGCAATCTTCAATATTGTTAATGCTTATGTTATAAAGGAAACCTTCTTCCAAGTCGTCGAAAAAGCTAATGCTCGTTTCATTCATAAAATGATGGATTGCATTTGGTGTAATTCCATTTGAAAAGGAATAGCTGTTAAAAAAATAAAGCGTAGAGTCGTAGAGATTTTCAGACCAGGCAATTTCTATTTCGTCATCTTCAATAACAAGTATTTCTTTTACAAATGGATTTGTTGTGTCTGGGTTTTCTGCATGAATGCTATTTACAAATCCGGGACTCCCACCAAGTGTGTTCTCACAGGATTTCCAGTTCTTTTTTCCGGAACAATAGTTCTCCGTGTCTATCATTTCTAAACTCCAACCTCCATTTTCCTTATTCGGATTTCGATACCATTGTTTGTGATATTGGACTTCGTGAACAACTTGATTATCAGCATCGAATAAGCCAATATACGCTTCCGTATTATTCAAATTTGATAAGGAAAGAGTTTGAAAATTATAGTCTTCAAAAAGGATGGAGTCGGCTTCGTCAATCAGAAGTAGATAGGACCGAGCAGGAATTTCTACAGACCCAAATTGACTTTCTTTATTATCGATAATGAGTTTCCACCCCTCAATATTGAGCGCGTATTCTGCCCGATTGTACAGCTCTATATATTCTGCATTAGGCAGCTGAACAGAGGGAGTTGCATCAATCATAAGTTCATTAATAACTATATCAAATCGATTGTGTTTTTGAATATAGAAATTGATGAGCATATCATTCATTGTATTTCCAGATGTATCAGAAATGGAGCATAACCTCAATTGAAATTCTTGGTTAACTGGAAAGGGGTTTTCAAAATTGAGTGTCAATACATTTTCATTTTGAATAAGGTTATTTGGAAAGACGTTTAGAGGGATGATTTCAAATTGTTCGGCATCTAATTCGCCGAAGTCACTCGCTTCAAACACAAGAACAATTTGATTTTCAGTAAGTAGTTCTGCGCTGAATAATGCTGGAGGTATTGTATCTGTAAAAGCCTCTCCACTAGTCATAAAATCATCGAAATAGAACTTATCACTACGAGTAGAAGTGTAGGCACAATTCACTCCTGAATACTGCGCATTGTTTAGTTGAGCATCTTGAATTTCCCCTTCCAAAAGCCAACCATTTCCATCTAATAAATCTATCCACAAAAAGAAATTACCATCTAAGTGTCGTTCTACTTTTAGCATTATTTCAACTGGATTGAGATTTACTCTTCCATCCAAACCATCAATAATTTTTGTGATTTCACCATTTTCTTGGCGGTATAAAGCCACCTCATCTTCTGAATTTCCTATGCGAACAAAATAGGCTTCAGTGCAGCTTTCTAGCAATGAATCATTAGCGATAATGTACCAATCCAAATAATTGGAAGAGGAAGGGTTGAAGTCCATTTTTAGACTCACCTCCCAGACGGCATTTTCCAAAATCTGACTTTTTAGGCACAAAAAAGAAGATGAATTTTCGCTCGGAGCATTCAAATGAAGCCTATGTAGACTATCAATTTCAAAATTATTTTGCAGTCCAAACCAGCTAGGGTTTTGGCTGAAATCACCATCGGAAAAATCATCAGAAATTTGAGCTACTGCAATGCTCGAGCTTAGCAGAGCGAGATAAATATATTTCATCATTCAATCATTTTATTATTTCCAATAAGTTACAAAAAATAGCCATTAGATATATGTTATATTTGGAGTCTAATTGGCAATTATGAAAGTAGCTGTTATTGGTGCCACCGGAATGGTGGGAAATATTATGTTAAAGGTTTTGGCTGAACGTCAATTTCCTATTAGCGAACTGATACCTGTTGCTTCAGAGAAATCTGTTGGGAAGGTGCTTTCTTGGCAAGGACAAAGTTATAGAGTTCAAAGCTTAGAAGAAGCTTTAGAGCTAAAACCCGACTTAGCCTTGTTTTCTGCAGGAGGAGCATGTTCTTTAGAATGGGCACCTAAATTTGCAGCTATAGGTACTACGGTTATCGATAATTCCTCTGCTTGGAGAATGAAGCCTGAACACAAGTTGATCGTTCCGGAAATCAATGCAGACGAATTAACTGCTTCTGATAAAATCATTGCCAATCCAAATTGTTCAACCATTCAAATGGTATTGGCTTTAGCGCCATTACACAATTTGTATGGCTTGGAGCGCATCATCGTTTCTACTTATCAGTCGATAACCGGAACAGGCGTTAAAGCCATGCAGCAACTCGAAAATGAAGAGGCTGGCGACAAAGGAGCCATGGCTTATCCTTATCCTATTCATAGAAACTGCTTGCCACATTGCGATGATTTTACTTCTACGGGTTATACCAAAGAAGAAATGAAATTGGTGCACGAAACGCGTAAGATTATTGGCGATAAAAATATTGGAGTAACGGCAACGGCTGTTCGTGTTCCTGTAATGGGTGGTCATTCCGAAAGCATTAACGTAACCTTCAAAAAAGACTTTGACTTAGCGACTATTCGTAAAACTATTCACGAAACGGAAGGTTTGGTTTTACAAGATAATACCGACACCAATACGTATCCAATGCCAAAATATGCAGAGGGAAAGGATGATGTTTTTGTAGGTAGACTGCGCAGAGATGAATCGTTTCGAAACACCCTAAACATGTGGGTGGTGTCTGATAATTTGCGCAAAGGAGCGGCAACAAATGCTGTCCAGATTGCAGAGAGTCTTGTGAAAAAAGGGTATTTATAGAAGCGTAAAATGTAAGCAGTAAGATGTAAATCAACTTAGTTGTTAATGCCTTAATAGGAGCGCAGACCAAGACTAAAACGAAGATTTTTTTGGGAATGGAGAAGGAGGTGTAAAACAGCTTTCGCCACGAATACTCGAGTGCCACTAATTGACTACCTTCTTAACTACTCTACTTACTGAATTCTATCTCCTGTCCCCTAAATTTAGTACTACTAAAGAATTTCCTTAGCTTTGTCAGCTTACCATTAACTGTTATATGGGATTGTTGAAGAAAGACCCCTTTGGGCATTATATATTTTTAAAACGCTGGTTGATTCAGTTATTGGGAGGTCTTTCACACAGACGCTACCAAGGATTCAACAGCATGAAGATTGAAGGCTCTGAAGTCTTTCGTAATTTACCTGATACAGGAGTTCTTTTTGTATCGAATCATCAAACTTATTTTGCGGATGTTACCGCGATGCATCATGTTTTTAACGCATCTTTAAAAGGGAGAATAGACAGCATTAAGAATGTGTCTTATTTATGGAACCCGAAAACAAACCTGTATTATGTGGCCGCTTCAGAAACCATGAAGTCGGGCTTATTGCCTAAAATTCTTGCTTATGTAGGGGCTGTGTCTATTACGCGTACTTGGAGAGAAGCTGGAGAGGCTATTAATAGGCAAGTCGAATTTAAGGATATTACAAACATAGGAACAGCTTTAGATGATGGTTGGGTAATAACTTTTCCTCAGGGAACAACTAAAGCCTTTAACCCTATTCGTAAGGGGACGGCACATATTATTAGAAAGTACAAGCCTATTGTAGTTCCCATTGTGATTGACGGCTTTCGCAGGTCTTTTGATAAAAAAGGACTGTTCATCAAGAAAAAAGGGATTCTTCAATCTATGGTGATTAAAGAACCTTTGGAAATAGACTATGAAAACGATTCTGTAGAGAAGATTGTTGAGCAGCTAGAATATGCTATAGAGCAACACCCTTCTTTTCTTAAAGTCCCTACTGAAGAGTATTTGAAATTGAAAAATGAACGCAATAAGAAGCGTGAGTTTTGGACATAAAAAAGAGGCCGAAGCCTCTTATTTTATTTATAATCCAATAGATAAGACAAACAAGAGCCTTCGTTTACGGTAATTAGCCCTGACCAAGTTCCGCATTGATCAGAGGCGTTATAACTATAAGATCCCGGGTCTAGATCTAGGGTAACATAGCCAAGCTCCCCACAGTCAGGCGCTACACCATTGCTTGAATAGTTGCTAAGGGTTCCAACTACAGCATCGCCCATCATAATGGAGATAGGACCACAGCCGGCATCTTGATCAGACCAAAAGACCACAGAGCCTTTTTCAACAACACTTTCTTCTTCTTTGGAGCATGAGCCTAAGAAGCATAGACCCACGAGAGCCATAGAGAGGGATAAGAGTTTTTTCATAATGCGTGATTTAAGTTTAATTAATTATTACACTCCTTTATGTAAGATTTAAGTAAAACGTTAACATCAGATGCGAACTTTTTTTAAATTATTTTTTAAAGCACTGACAATCAGCATCACTAATTCACGAATGTCAATTCATGTATTGTCTTTTTTGATTCGTTCATTCGTGGCTATTTCTTTTATTGAAAGAAGAAGGGGGCAATAAGAAGCGTGAGTTTTTGGCTGATATAGTAGGCGGAGGAGGCTTTTGGTTTGCGGGGGTTTTAACTGTAAGCAGCGTATTGCAAACTGCAATCGGAACCTTCTTTAACCTAATAATTATTAATCAGCCATCATCAATTAATAATTACTCTTCCATTTTCAAATCGACACATTTTCAAATTAATTCCGTCTCCCACTCCTAATTACTTTCCTTACATTTGAGCAATGCCCAAAGTGAAAGAACATATTGCTCAGTTTTTAAAGACGCTTCCTAGCAGCGCTGGCGTGTATCAGTATTTTGATAAGGATGATACGATACTTTATGTAGGAAAGGCGAAAAATTTAAAGCGAAGAGTTGCTTCTTACTTTCACAAAGAACATTCAGGTTATGGTAAGACGCGTGTCTTAGTAAAAAAGATTGAGCGCATAGAATATATTGTAGTAGAGAGTGAGGTGGACGCCCTTTTATTGGAGAATAATCTGATTAAGAAGATTCAGCCTCGTTATAATGTGATGTTGAAGGATGACAAGACATATCCTTGGATTTGCATTAAGAAAGAACGTTTTCCGAGAGTATTTTCTATTCGAAATGTGGTAAAAGATGGCTCGGAATATTTTGGACCCTACTCATCTGTTAAGGCCATGAAGGTTTTATTAGACTTGATAAAACAAATCTACCAACTGCGATCTTGCACCTTTAATTTAAGTGAGGAGAATATAGAGAAGGGCAAGTTTAAGGTTTGCCTCGACTATCATATTAAAAAATGTTTAGGACCTTGTGAGGGCTATCAAGATGAAGAAAACTATAATCAGTCGATTGCTGAAATTAGAAATATTTTGAAGGGAAATACACATAGTATTATCATGCCTTTAAAAGCTCAAATGAAACAATATGCCGAGGATTTGCAATTTGAGAAAGCTCATGATCTCAAAGTGAAACTCGACGCTTTAGAGAAATATCAGTCGCGATCGACGGTGGTAAGTCCTACGATTCACAATGTAGATGTATTCACCATTTTCTCGGATACCGATTCGGCATATGTGAATTATTTTAAGATTGTAAATGGAGCAATCATCCAATCTCATAATCTAGAAATCAAGAAAAAACTTGACGAGGCTGATGAAGATTTACTGTGCATGGCGGTTTTGGAAATCAGAGAGAAATTCCATTCCAATACCAAGGAGATTATCCTGAATAAGGAAATCACCAGTCCTTGGGAGGAAGTTAAAGTTCAGGTGCCACAACGTGGTGATAAAAAAGCACTCATCGATTTATCGCTTAGAAATGCACAATATATGCGTCAGGAAAAACTGAAGAAAATTCAGATTGTCGATCCAGAGCGTCATAGCAAAAGGATTTTAGAGCAGGTTCAAAAAGATTTACACCTATCTGAATTACCGATACAAATTGAGTGTTTCGATAATTCAAATATTCAGGGAACTAGCCCTGCTTCGGCTTGTGTGGTTTTTAAAAATGCCAAGCCTAGCAAAAAAGATTACCGTCATTTTAACATCAAAACGGTTGAAGGCCCCGACGATTTTGCTTCTATGGAAGAGGTGGTGTATCGCCGATATAAAAGATTGAAAGAGGACAAGGAGCCTTTTCCACAGCTCATCATTATCGATGGAGGAAAAGGACAGTTGAGCTCTTCCTTAAAAGCTTTGGATAAATTAGAACTTCGTGGAAAAATTGCCATTGTGGGAATTGCAAAACGCTTAGAAGAAATTTATTTCCCTGGAGATTCGGTTCCACTTTATATCGATAAGCGCTCAGAGTCATTAAAGTTGATTCAGCATTTACGTAACGAGGCACACCGTTTTAGTTTAGCACATCACCGAAATTTAAGATCCAAGTCGGGATTGCATTCCGAGCTGGATGATATTCCAGGAATAGGCCCTAAATCAAAAGTTGATTTGCTGAAGAAATTTAAATCGATAAAACGAATTAAAGAAGCTTCCCTAGAAACTTTAACAGAAGTATTGGGCAAGAGTAAAGCTCAAAAATTGAATAGTTATTTTAAAGATGGAGAAAGTAAGAATTGATAAATGGCTTTGGTCGGTGCGCATCTTTAAATCGAGAAGCATTGCCACTCAAGCATGTAAGTCGGGTAAGATTAAGGTAAATGGCTCTAAGTGTAAGCCTGCTCGTACGGTTATGGTAGATAATTTGATTTCGGTAGATAAAAAAGGATTGAAACTAGAATTCAAAATTATAGAGCTGCTCAAATCTAGAGTAGGTTTTTCCATTGCCAAGGATTGTTATGAAGACCTTACTCCATTGGAAGAAAGAGAAAAGTTTAGAGCTTTCCACCACCGCAGATTATCGGGCGAAGAGCGAGAAGTAGGACTCGGAAGGCCGACCAAAAGAGACCGTAGAGATCTGGAGAATTTCAAGGAAATTGATGAGTGGATGGATGAGGATTTGCCCTATGACTTTGCCGACGACGATTAGATTGATTTGAGTATTTGAAGATATGAGAATTTGAAAAGGAATTACCATCCTAAGTATGCCGAAGGATGAGATAATTTATTTTGACTGCACGACTGCATAACTCTTTTGACAAATCTTAACAGTTCCAGCTACTAGATACTAACGACTAGACACCTTAGTAACGCGAATATTTCTTTTCTTTGTGAGACACAATTACTAACAGAAAAAAACAATCAGATGTTTAAGAGAATTTTAGTTTTGACTATGGCGATTCTTTTTGCTGCACCATCTATGGTAAAAGCAGACGAAGGAATGTGGTTGCCAATGTTTGTCAAGAGATTGAACGAAGTGGATATGCAAGCAGCAGGTTTGCAATTAACGGCTGAAGAATTATACAGCATTAACCATTCTAGTTTAAAAGATGCTATCGTAAGTTTCGGTGGTTTCTGTACTGGAGAGGTGATTTCTGGTGAAGGTCTTGTTTTAACGAACCACCACTGTGGTTACGGTTCTATTCAAGATCATTCTACTGTTGAAAATGATTATTTAACAGATGGTTTCTGGGCGATGGATCGGTCGGAAGAACTAGCGAATCCAGATTTACACGTTGATTTCTTAATCCGTATGGAAGATATGACAGCGCGTATTTTAGCTGTTGTAAACGACGAGATGACGGAAGCTGAAAGAGCGCAAGCGATTGATGCTGAAACAAAACTTATTAAAGCTGAGGTTACTGAAGGAACAGATTACATCGCTAAGGTGAAGTCTTTCTTTGAAGGAAATGAATATTATATGTTCGTTTACGAGCGTTTCAACGATGTTCGTTTAGTAGGTGCGCCTCCTTCATCAGTTGGGAAATACGGTGGAGATACCGACAACTGGATGTGGCCACGTCACACAGGCGATTTCTCTATGTTCCGTATCTACTGTGCTCCTGACGGAACGCCTGCAGGATATGCTGAAGAGAACGTTCCATTAACGAAAGAGCTACGTGAAAAGAATGACGCATTCTACCACCACTTACCAGTTTCTTTAGAAGGTGTAGCGAATAATGATTATACGATGGTTTGGGGTTACCCAGGTTCAACCGATCGTTTCTTAACCTCTTGGGGAGTAAAGCAAATGTTAGACATCAAAGCGCCAACTATCGTTGATATTCGCGATTTGAAATTGAACATTATGAAGAAGCATATGGATGCAAACTCTGCAGTTCGTATTCAGTATGCCGCTAAATATGCACAAACAGCAAACTACTGGAAGTACTTCATCGGTCAGTCTAAAGGATTGAAACGTTTGAATGTTTTCGGAAAGAAACAAGCTATCGAAGCTGATTATACTGCCTTTTCGAATTCTTCGGAAGAAAATAAAGCGAAGTATGGTGAAGCTCTTAGCTTAATTGCTGAAGCTTATGATGCAATGAATGCTACTGAGAAAGGGGCTAACTTCCTTTCTGAAATAGGTATTCGTGGTACGGATGTAGTTTTATTTGCATTCCGTGCGAAGCGCATGATCGATCAGTTAATTGCTACTGAAGATACTGAGGAGAAAGCAGGGATTATTACTAAGCTTGAAGGGTTCGCTGCTGAGCACTTTAAGAACTACGATGCCGCTTTAGATGAAGAGCAGTTTGCTAAATTGTTTGCTAAATACGAAGCTGAAGTAGATGCTGCACAGCACCCAAGTTTCTTCGCTCATGTAAACAAGAAATACAAAGGCAACTTTACAAAGTATGCTACTAAGATGTATGCTAAATCATACTTTACTAACGAAGCTCGTTTTGCTGCATTTATTGCCGCTCCGAATGCTAAGAAATTAGAAAAAGATTTAGCGGTTATTGCTTCTGGATCTGTAATTCAGTCTTACTACGGAATGGGTTCTGCAAATGCTGAAGCTGAGGCGAAATTGACAAAAGGGAATCGTTTATTCGTTGATGGTCTTCGCAAGATGAATCCAGAGAAAAAATACTACCCGAACGCGAACTCTACTATGAGAACAACTTACGGTACTGTTGGCGATTACGTTCCTGCTGATGCTGTTCAGTACGACTTCGTAACTACTTTAGAAGGGGTTATCGAGAAGTTTGTTCCTGGTGATCACGAGTTTGATTTACCACAAAAATTTATCGACTTATACGAAGCTAAAGACTACGGTCAGTATGCAGATGAAAACGGTGACTTAATCGTGAATTTCATCCACAATACAGACATTACAGGTGGTAACTCAGGCTCTCCAGTAATCAATGCTAAAGGTCACCTTATCGGTACTGCATTCGATGGTAACTGGGAAGCAATGAGTGGTGATATCGCTTTCGAACCAGAATTACAAAGAACTATTTCTTGTGATATTCGTTACGTATTATTTATCGTTGATAAATATGCAGGCGCAACTCACTTAATTGACGAAATGGACTTGGTATTTCCTGTAGAAGAAGTTATCGAGCCTGTTGTAGAAGAAGTTATTGAAGAGGTGGTTGTCCCAAACCTTAGAGGAAGTTTCGATTATGCTTTTAAAACTGCAACTGCAATGTTGGGTTCTGGAACTGATAAAACTTTCGAGTGGTTCGGTAATGTATACACTACTGAATTGAAGTAATTCGAAACAAATATTGTTTATATAAAAAAGCCTCCTCCCATACATACGGAAGGAGGCTTTTTTTGTTTTAATTGCCCCCTTGAGGGGCCTTTAGGGGTGTAGTATAATGTGATAATTTGAAGATGAAAAATCTCTGTGAGAAAGTAAAATATACTATTTTAATTGTATGCGTTTTTGCACCGACCCATCATCAAAAACATCTATAACAAGGCCGGTATAATTATCAGTAACAGTTCTTCCCAAGAGGTCAATCGATTTAATCAAAGTCCTGTCAGCGCCGGTATTTACCAAATTCTCAATACCGATGTCATCACAATTTGCAGGGCTACCCACTTCAGAAACGAAAACCCCATTCACCGCAGACCAGTGTAACCACTCTCCACCATTTCCTGTTTGCCAATCGTTGAGGTCTAAGTAATTTCCGCCTGTTGTGGTTCCGCCAACTTTATACACTTTGGTGGCTTGCCCATTAAAAGCCCAAACAAAAGGAAGGCCGGCTTGCATCATTTCTGGAACATTTCCCTCTTCACAATTCATCTGAACAAAAAAGGCAAAATCGTCGTACTCTGGCCATTCGCCATATACGGCTCCTATTCCTGTAGAATCAATACAAACGGCCGTGTATTCGTCACAAGCTATCCCAAAAGATCGCTCACCCAATTCGTTGTGCATCCGAGCCATAAAAGTCAATAAACGCCCCTCGCGATCTCTTTCGCTAAAGTGCGTATCGGTAATCGTATTTTCTAATAATGGAACCTCTAAGAAGTCGTTGTGCCCCAATGTCATATAGATATTATACGGGTCTTCTAGTGCTTCGGAGCTGTAAACCGTTCCATTGTCAGCAGAGAAATAAGAAGAGCCCAAGACGGCCATTCCTGCACTCGTCCCACCAATAACGGCTTGCTTCACATTAATGTGTTGGTTGAGTAGGGTTTCCACCTCTGTATCTTTCCAATAGTTGATATAATCCGATTGATCGCCGCCCGCCATCCAGATAGCTTCGGCATTAGCAATTTGTTCTAGCACATACGGGTCGTTTGCGGCGCTTGAATTATTGAAAACGATGGTTTCTACCGAGTTTACTTCAACGCCTAATTCCGAATAGAAATAGTTGTTGTATCCAGCTGAGCCACTCGCACGAATGACAAGAATATCGCCACCATTAGCTTTTTCTAGAAACCAAATCATGGCGCGATCATCTTCTGTTGAACCACCCATTAGGCAAATGCCGTAATCAGGGTTGGTACATATGTCTGCCACATCTCCCGTAAAGTAGGAGGTATAGCTCTGAGCATTTATGCTTAGCGAAAGAAGAGCTGTTAATACAAGAAGAAGTTTTTTCATTGTGTTTTTGTAGGGGTGAAATCATGTGTGGGCTACTAATTAGATTAACCCTTTGTTGTTTAAAACCGCAACAATATTCTTGCCACACTTTTTGGCCTGCTCTAAGGGGAATAAATGACTGCCCTCAAAAGCGATAAATTTAGTGTTGGGAAATAGGTGTTTTATGGATTCAATAGGGCGAGTATCTGCGATGTCGCCATGGGTAGCGTAAAGATAATAACTAGGGATTTTTAGTTTTACTCGGCTATAAAATGGAGGAGTCAATGCAAAGATTTTAGTCTCCACCTCTTTTTTAAATCGAAGTTCGATTCCGTTTTCAACATCTTTAAATCCATATTGAATATAATTACTGAAAGAGGGAGCACTAAAGTTTTTGAACAAAAATTTATTGCGAAGTTTTCCTGCCACAAATTCTCTCGACGGAAAATGATCGGAGCGCTTGGCAGACTTTTTCGCCAAAGGCATATAGTTTTGAGAAATCCCTAAACCCTGTGTGATGCTTAGCAGCCATCGTATTTTTCGCGACAGCACAGGAGGGTCCATCATAATGAGGCCTTTGAATAAATCGGGCCTTTGCTCTGCTGCAAAAGCCAAGCACATAGCCCCAAAAGAATGCCCAATAGCCCAAACAGGGTCGCTATAATTAGCTTCAAAATATTCTATGATTTCAGGAACTATATCTTTCCACGAAGACTTTATCGAATATTTCCCATGTGCGAGCATAGGGATATAGTCGATATCAAGACTGCTTAATTGTTCAAATAAGTCGCCGTATACCTCAGCTGGAAAACCATTGGCATGTGCAAAGAATATTTTTTCATTCATGCCACTAAGGTAGTTGTTTGTTTGTAGTTGATGGTTGTTGGTGAAGTGTAGTCTGTAATTAGCTGAAAGCTCATATCCGAGTGCTGACCGCTTTTAACACAAACTAGCAACAATCAACAACTAAATAATTATCTTTGCGCTTATGACGAAAAAACGCTTAGCCATATTGGGGTCAACGGGGTCTATTGGGACTCAAGCTTTAGAAGTTGTTTTAGAGCAAAAAGACCGTTTTGAAGTAGAGGTTTTGACTGCTCATCGCAATGCAGATTTATTAATCGAGCAGGCGATAGCACATCAACCAAACGTGGTGGTTATTGGCGAAGAAAGACTATACGACAAAGTATATGCAGCACTCGATGCTCATCATATAAAAGTTTATTCAGGAGCAGAAGCACTTTCGCAAGTGGTGCAAATGGAAACGGTTGACTTGGTGCTTACAGCTTTAGTAGGCTATGCAGGATTGATTCCAACATTAGCAGCTATTGATGCTGGTAAGAATATCGCTTTAGCAAATAAGGAAACTTTGGTTGTTGCAGGGGAATTAGTAACCCAAAGAGCCAAAGAGAAAGGTGTAAATATCTACCCTGTAGATTCTGAACATTCGGCTATTTTCCAATGTTTGACAGGTGAATTCCACAACCCTATTGAGAAGATTATTTTAACAGCTTCGGGAGGTCCTTTTAGAGGGATGAATCGCGAAGATTTGTTGAAAGTTACCAAGGCGCAAGCCTTAAAACATCCAAATTGGGATATGGGTGCTAAGATTACCATCGACTCAGCGAGTATGATGAATAAAGGATTGGAGGTGATAGAGGCAAAATGGTTGTTTGGATTAAAATCTGAACAAGTTGAGGTTATCGTTCACCCACAATCGATCATCCATTCTTTGGTTCAGTTTCAAGATGGATCGATGAAGGCCCAGTTGGGCTTGCCCGACATGAAGCTCCCTATTCAATATGCCATGGCTTACCCTGATCGTTTACCAAATAAATTTGAGCGATTCAACTTTTTGGATTACCCGAATTTAACCTTCGAACAGCCCGATTTAAAGACTTTTAGAAACCTTCAATTAGCATATGATGCTTTGGAGAAAGGCGGTAATGCGGCTTGTATTTTAAATGCCGCCAACGAAGTAGTGGTGGAGGCCTTTTTGAAAGAGCAAGTAGGATTCCTTCAAATGCCAGAAATCATTGAAGATACGCTTCAAAGATGTACATTTGTTGAGCGACCTTTATTAGAAGATTATATTGCTTCGGACGCCGAAGCACGCCGAATAACAACAGACAAGATTTAATACAATGACTGAAACATTGATAAAAGCAGCTCAGTTTTTCTTGAGCCTTTCATTCCTAATCGTATTGCACGAATTGGGGCACTTTATTCCTGCCAAATTATTTAAGACGAGAGTAGAAAAATTCTACCTATTCTTCGATCCGTATTTTTCTTTATTTAAAAAGAAGATTGGCGATACTGAATACGGAATCGGTTGGTTGCCTTTGGGAGGGTATGTGAAAATTGCCGGTATGATCGACGAGTCGATGGACACCAATCAGATGAGTAAAGACCCAGAACCATGGGAGTTTCGCTCGAAGCCAGCATGGCAACGATTGATTATTATGCTAGGGGGTGTTACTGTAAACTTGCTTTTGGCAATGGGTATTTACGCCATGATCTTATTCACTTGGGGGGATGACTATCTGAAAACGGAGAACGCCAAATACGGTGTTGAATGTTCGGAATTAGCTCTAGAATTAGGTTTCCAAAATGGCGATAAGATTCTTTCTGTTGATGGAGACTCTTACGAGGGCTTTTCAGAAACTGTTGAAGCAATCGTTATCGGTGGAAGAGAAGTTATTGTTGATAGAAAGGGGCAAGAGGAAAGCATTTCCTTGCCAATAAACTTGGTGGAACTATTCATCTCCAAAAAAAATCAGCAGGGGTTTTTAGGAATCGCTTGGCCTTATGTGGCTCAGAAATTCGATAATGGATCTGTAGCTGAGGCCGCGGGTGTTCGGGTTGGCGATCACTTAATCGCCTTAAATGGCGAAGAGGCGCTGTACTTTTCTGATTATGTAAATCGACTTCCAGCATTGGCGAGTCAAGAAGTTACCTTAAGCGTTTTGAGAGGCGCAGACACACTCGGGTTTACTTTTCTGTTAGGGAAAAGAGCTAAAATGGGAGTCTATTATGTGCCGCCTACAGAATTGATTATATACGACCACAAAGAATACGGATTCTTGGAGTCATTCCCTGCGGGAACAGCTATGGCTATTGATAAGTTGGACTCTTATGTACAGCAGTTCAAGCTGATTTTAAACCCAGAAACCGGAGCTTGGAGAGGCTTGGGTGGCTTCATCACTATGGGAAAACAGTTTAAAGCTGAATGGGACTGGAAGCACTTCTGGAACTTCACCGCTTTCTTGTCAATCATATTAGCCTTCATGAATATTTTACCGATTCCTGCATTAGACGGTGGACATGTAGTATTCTTAGTCGGTGAGATTATCACTGGTAGAAAACCCTCAGATAAAATATTGGAATATGCTCAAATAGTGGGCTTTATCATTTTGTTGAGCTTACTACTTTTGGCAAACGGAAACGATATCATTCGACTTTTTGCGGATTAAGTTGAATAGGAATTTGTAATTTTGCACCTCAATTTCAAGAGAACACACTATGGACCAATTTGGAATACAAGAAGCCCTAAAATCTTTAGGCCTTGCAGAAGTAAATAAAGGAAGCTCAACAGGTAAAGACTGGTTGGGTAGTACTACAGATTTAATCGAATCTTTCTCTCCAGTAGATGGAAAGTTAATCGGTAAAGTTGCTGTAACTACAAAAGAAGATTACGAAGCGATTATCGCTGCGGGTCAAGATGCTTATAAAGATTGGAGAGTGATGCCAGCACCCTTACGTGGTGAGATCGTTCGTCAGTTTGGAAATAAATTACGTGAGAATAAAGAAGCGTTAGGGAAACTGGTTTCTTACGAAATGGGAAAATCGTACCAAGAAGGTTTAGGTGAAGTTCAAGAGATGATTGACATCTGCGATTTCGCTGTAGGCCTTTCTCGTCAGTTAAACGGTATGACGATGCACTCTGAGCGCCCTGGTCACCGTATGTACGACCAATACCACCCATTAGGGATTGTAGGGATTATCTCTGCATTTAACTTCCCAGTAGCGGTTTGGGCGTGGAATACAGCTTTAGCATGGATTTGTGGTAATGTATGTATCTGGAAGCCGTCAGAAAAAGCACCAATGTGTGGTGTAGCTTGTCAGAATATTATGGCCGAAGTATTGAGAGATAACGACTTACCAGAAGGTATTTGTGCACTAGTAAATGGTGACTACAATGTTGGTGAGTGGATGACAAATGACAAGCGTGTTCCTTTAATTTCTGCTACGGGTTCTACTCGTATGGGTAGAATTGTAGGTTCTGCAGTTGCTCAACGTTTCGGTAAATCTATCTTGGAATTAGGTGGTAACAACTGTATCATCGTTACTCCAGATGCCGATTTAGAAATGACTATCATCGGTGCTGTATTTGGTGCTGTGGGTACTGCCGGACAACGTTGTACTTCTACGCGTCGTTTAATTATCCACGAAAGTATTTACGATACATTAAAAGAGAAATTAACTTCTGCTTATAAGCAACTAAGTATTGGTAACCCATTAGATGAGAACAATCACGTTGGGCCGCTTATCGATACGGATGCTGTAGGTATGTACAAGTCTGCTTTAACACGTGTTGTTGAAGAAGGTGGTAATATCCTTGTTGAAGGTGGTGTGTTAGAAGGTGAAGGTTACGAATCTGGATGTTATGTTAAGCCAGCTGTTGCCGAAGCTAAAAACAACTTTGCCATTGTACAACACGAAACATTTGCGCCTATCTTATACCTGATGAAGTATTCTACTTTAGACGAAGCGATAGCAATGCAAAATGATGTTCCTCAAGGATTGTCTTCAGCAATTATGACGACTAACCTAAGAGAAGCTGAACTTTTCTTATCGCATGCTGGTTCAGACTGCGGTATTGCCAATGTAAATATCGGTACTTCGGGTGCAGAGATTGGTGGTGCTTTCGGTGGTGAAAAAGAAACTGGTGGTGGACGTGAGTCTGGTTCTGATGCATGGAAAGGTTATATGCGTCGTCAAACAAACACGATTAACTATTCTACTTCTTTGCCATTGGCACAAGGTATTAAGTTCGAATTATAAGAGAAATCTTAATTATAGCTCAAAGCCTCTCACAGAAATGTGAGAGGCTTTTTTTTGTTTCCAAACTTTAAAACAATATCCGTATATTTAGGTTTGTAATATAATGAGTTTCAATTCAATAGTGTGCTGAGGTTATATAGTGCTTATGAATATAAAGATTAAAAGGAAACATACTTTAATTGAAGGATTGCTACACCCCTTGCACAATCTACTTCAGTATCAGTCCACATCTGCCATCATCATTTTTATCTGCGTGGTTATTGCTATGTTGTGGGCAAACTCTCCTTGGAGCGATTCTTACCACGCACTTTGGGATACTTCACTAGGAATTACCGTGGGCTCGTTTACAATCTCTGAGAGCTTGCATACTTGGATTAATGACGGCTTGATGGCTGTGTTCTTTTTTAGTGTGGGATTGGAAATCAAACGCGAGTTGCTCGGAGGAGAACTGTCAACTTTTAAAAAAGCGATTCTTCCATTTTCAGCTGCTATAGGGGGGATGTTCGTTCCAGCATTAATCTATTTAGCCTTCAATTACGGAACTCCGGGTGAGAACGGTTGGGGAATTCCTATGGCAACAGATATTGCCTTTTCCCTAGGGATTTTAGCTCTTTTAGGTAAGCGTATCCCGCTATCGGTAAAGATTTTTCTTACCGCACTTGCCATAGTCGATGATTTAGGCGCCGTGGTGGTCATTGCCTTTTTTTATACCTCAGATATTTATATGCTTGATTTAATTTGGGGATTAATATTTCTTGCCGTTTTAATGCTTGCAAATTGGGTAGGAGTACGGAATCAGATATTCTATATGCTCGTGAGTATTGTGGGCTTATGGTTGGCCTTCTTTTTCTCTGGAGTTCATCCTACCATTGCTGGGGTACTTGCTGCATTTACGATTCCTGGAAGGGTGAAGATTAACGAGCAATTGTTTTTGATGAATATGGAAACGCTAACGCAATTGTTTAAAAAGGCGGATCCCAACAAAAATATATTTGTGACAGAGGATCAGATGGAAATCTTAGAAACCATTAAAGAGGTGACAAGTGATGCTGAAACACCCTTACAAAAGGTTGAGTATGCTTTGAGTGGTTTTGTGTCCTTTATAGTGCTGCCACTTTTTGCCCTCGCCAATGCGGGGCTAGTCATTCATGGCGACGGCTTGGCTATTTTCTTGCACCCTGTAAGTTTGGGTATAGGATGGGGATTACTAGCGGGTAAATTCCTTGGCATTATCGGAGTGTCAAGGCTTCTGGTATACCTAGGCTTTGCGGAGCTGCCCGAGAAAGCTACATGGAATCATATTTATGGTGTCGCTCTGCTAGCCGGGGTTGGATTTACCATGTCCTTGTTTATTACCGAGCTGGCCTTTACCGATCCCGACACCATTTATATGTCGAAGATGAGCGTGCTCATTACCTCTGTTTTTACAGGTGTTTTAGGTTATGTGTTTTTGCGCTTTAAGTTTAAATTGCCGAAATAATCGAAGTTTTGGACAGCCCATCTCGAGCCATAATTCACTAGGATCACTACTTTTTCAAACTAAAGCTCAGGGTACTGTTATTAATCTGAACACGCTTAATTCGGGTTTGTATTTAATTTCGTTTGAAGCTATTGAGTACATGCACAAGTTAATTATCTCTTCTAATTAAGAACTTAGAAATAATTGCACCTATAATTTAGGGGTCATCTCCCAATCATTGATTAATACTGAATTTACAGCCAGAGTTTCTTTTCTATCTCCCTGATTTTTCGTAACTTATTATAGTTAAATTATAATATAAAGAATAGAAATTATGGGAACTACACAAGCTCGTTTTTGGAGAAGGGTTTATTTAGGATTTTCTTTATCCTTGGGAATTATCTCACCCGTAATCTGTTGGTATATGATTCCTGATTTTAATCCAATCACCAAACCGCTGTCCTATTTTGGGGTGGCTGAACTTACTTCGTGGTATTGGAATGTATCTTTAATCATCATAGCATTTGCGATTTATGTTAATGCGAAGAGGTCCTTGCCCAGCTACTTTAAAAAGGAAGGTGAGCTTCAATTTTTGCAATCGCTTTTAAGCATCTCTTTTGTGGCGCTTTGTTTAACAGCTATAGTGTCTATGGATAATCTTTTGGCCCACAGAATCTCTGCTTACAGTTTCTTTTTAGGCTACAATCTCTTCGTGTTTAGCTTCGGATTTTTCCGCTCTTCAAAATATGTGCGCAAGGGTATGTTTTCAATGCTCGTGGGCTCATTAATGCTCTTGAGCTCTCTATTGTTAATCCCTTTCCCAAGCTATGGAGTCTTTGAAATCGTCTATTTCTCCTTATTACTTTTCTGGAACGGACATCTGTTTTATAAAAGAGTGGAGACCGAAAACAAGGTCTTGACTAAAGAGTTGGTAAAGCAAGAAACGGCGGGCCCGACTTCGTAGAGATGTATCTTAGTAGCAAGTACTAGGTATAAAGTACAATGTAAATTATTTTACCATTCACCATTTTCAAACCAAAAAAAACCATCCCTTTCGAGATGGTTTTTATTTTTAATATGACCATTAACATTTAAGCATCATTAATCAGTCATTAAAAAATTATTAATTAAAGTGTTCCTCTTCTAGCTTGCTCTGCTTCAATAGACTCAAACAAAGCTTTAAAGTTACCTTTACCGAAAGACTGCGCACCTTTTCTTTGAATAATTTCGAAGAACATAGTCGGCCTGTCAACGATAGGCTTGGTAAAGATTTGAAGTAAGTAACCCTCATCATCTCTATCAACTAAAATTCCGAGTTCTTTCAGTTTTAAGATATCTTCGTCAATTTCTCCACAGCGATCTAAAACGGTATCGTAGTAGTTCCCTGGCACGTATAAGAACTCCACTCCCCGCTCTGTCATTTCTTTAACGGTAGCTAAAATATCATCAGTGGCCACAGCGATATGCTGACAGCCAGGGCCTCTGTAGAAATCAAGATATTCCTCAATTTGAGATTTCTTAACACCCTCTGCAGGCTCGTTAATAGGGAATTTCACACGACCATTTCCATTGGTCATCACTTTACTCATTAAGGCTGTAAATTGAGTGGAAATATCTTTATCGTCGAAAGTAATTAGATTCGCAAATCCCATTGTTTTGTTGTAGAAATCAGCCCACACATTCATCTCGTCCCAACCGACATTGGCAACCATATGGTCGATATATTTCAAGCCTACTGGAGCAGGGTTGAAAGTAGATTTTTGCTCAACATATCCTGGCAAGAAAACACCTGTATAGTTTTTACGCTCCACAAAAATGTGAACTGTATCGCCATAAGCGTGAATTCCTGAACGCACCACTTCACCAAATTCATCCTTCTCTGTTATAGGCTCCATATAAGGTTTAGCGCCCCTACTAGTGGTCTCCTCAAAAGATTTTGTAGCATCGTCTACCCAAAGAGCAATTACTTTAACCCCATCACCGTGAAGCTTGACGTGTTCAGCAATTTCTCCCTCAGGACCCATAGGCGTCGTAAGAACGAGGCGAATTTTACCTTGCTGAAGAACGTATGAAGTGCGGTCTTTAACGCCAGTTTCTAATCCAGCATAAGCAATGGTTTGAAAACCTAAACAGTTCTTATAGTAGACGGCAGATTGTTTTGCATTACCCACGTAAAACTCCACATAATCGGTTCCTAACAGCGGTAAAAAGTCTTCAGCTTCAGGGAAAATTTTTTCTATATTTTGAGTTTCTGTAATTGTACTCATCATCTTTATTTTGGGTTTTGTATATCGTTTTTTAGTGAGGCATCCAGGATTTGAAATAATCGGGATTCTCTATATCTAAAGCTTGTTGGGTTACTTTTAATGGACGGAATGTGTCTACCATTACCGCGAGCTCAGCAGTTTCTTTTTGCCCTATACTGCGCTCCATCGCCCCTGGGTGTGGACCGTGAGGAATCCCCGCAGGATGTAAAGTAATATGCCCTTGATCGATATCGTTTCTACTCATAAAATCACCATCAACATAATACAGAACTTCATCAGAATCTATATTACTGTGATGATACGGAGCAGGAATTGCTTCGGGGTGGTAATCGTATAAACGTGGACAGAAGGAGCAAATAACAAAAGACTTGGTTTCGAAAGTCTGGTGTATTGGTGGCGGCATATGCACACGACCTGTTATCGGCTCAAAATCGTGAATAGAAAAAGCGTAAGGAAAATTATATCCATCCCAACCCGCTACATTAAATGGATGTGTAGCATAAGTGTAGTGATGTAAAACGCCTTCTTTTTTTATTTTGATTAGGAAGTCTCCTTCCTCGTCGTAAGTCTCCAAGTTTTCTGGCGTTCTAATATCGCGCTCGCAGAAAGGAGAGTGTTCTAGCAATTGTCCGAAGTGATTTCTATAACGCTTAGGCGTATAAACCGGATCGAAAGATTCCACGATAAACAATCGATTGTCTTCGGTATCGAAATCAATCTGATAAATAATTCCTCGTGGAACAACTAAATAATCACCGTAAGAGAAAGATAGATTCCCCAACATGGTTCTTAAAGTCCCCGTTCCTTTATGGATGAAAAGCACCTCGTCGGCATCTACATTTTTGTAGAAATAATCGCGTAAGGACTTTTTTGGAGCGGCTAAAGAAATATGACAATCATTATTTACCAAAACTGGAATACGACTCGTTAAATAATCGTCGGTTGCAGGGATATCAAAACCTCTTAATAATCTCGATTTTAAGTTTTTACCATCAGCAATTTTAGGACTCACATCAATAGCCTCACCAGCAGACTTAACTTGAGTAGGACGATTTACGTGATAGATCAACGATGACATACCCGAAAACCCTTCTGTTCCAAAAAGTTGTTCGTAGTGATATCCACCATCATCTTTCTTAAAAACGGTGTGACGTTTATGTGGGATATTCCCTAATTTTGTATAAAACGGCATAACTCAGATTTTATATACACCCCTATTGGGATGAGTCAAATACTATTGACAGCAAAGATACGCCATTTTGCTAAGACCACATGATGATAATTGTCAAGGAAAGAGTCTTACAATCATGCAGACGATGAAAGACTATGATAGATAATTATTATTGAGCAATGATTGATTAATAATGGTAAAACTAGGGAGCAATTTTAGCCTAATAATAATTAATTATCTAATGTGCTTCCAGCCAAGTCCTTCCTTCGCCCATATCAACGATAAGAGGGACGCTTGATTCAAAGACATTTTCCATAGCATCTTTGATGAGTTTCTTTAATTGAGGTAATTCTGATTTCAAAGCATCAAAAACCAATTCATCGTGTACTTGTAAAAGCATTTTCGATTGTAATCCTTGAGCTTCAATTTCGGATTGTACTTTTATCATTGCCAACTTGATAATGTCTGCTGCAGAGCCTTGAACCGGAGCATTGATTGCATTTCGCTCGGCATGTCCACGAACAACCCCATTTCTAGAATTGATATCGTTTAATCGGCGCTTTCGGTTCATAATGGTCTTCACATAACCGTGCTCGCGAGCAAAGGCAATATTGGCATCCATATATTCTTTCAACTTCGGATAAGTAGCAAAATAACTCTTGATAATCTCGGCCGCTTCTTTTCGAGATAAGGTAGATTGCTGACTCAAACCAAAAGCAGAAACTCCATATATGATTCCGAAGTTTACCGTTTTGGCATTCGAGCGCATCTCGCGAGTCACCTCTTCAAGTGGAACTTCAAAGACTTTTGAGGCTGTTGCTGCGTGAATATCTAATCCTTGCTGAAAGGCCTCCACCATCACTGGGTCGCCGCTCATTTCTGCTATCAACCTCAATTCAACTTGTGAATAATCTGCCGCTAATAATACGTGATCCTCATCGCGAGCAATGAATGCTTTGCGTACCTCTCTACCCTTTTCTGTTCGGATAGGAATGTTCTGCAAGTTTGGGTTGTTGGAGCTCAAACGACCTGTAGCCGCCACCGCCTGATTAAAGGAAGTATGTATGTGTTTTGTGTTTGGGTTTATCAATCCAGGAAGTGCATCTACGTATGTAGAACGCAATTTTTGCAAAGAACGGAAATCCAATATCTTTTCGATAATCGGGTGCTTCTTTCTCAATTTCGAAAGCACATCCTCAGAAGTAGAATACTGGCCCGTTTTTGTTTTCTTCGCCTTATCATCCAGCTTCATATGGTCGAATAAAACCTCGCCCATTTGTTTAGGAGAAGCGATATTGAACTCTATTCCGGCTAATTCAAATACCTCAGCTTGGATTTTCACAACTGATTCTTCCAATTCCTTAGAGAACGTTGCTAGGCCATCAATGTCGAGGTTAATCCCTTCGCGCTCCATCTTAGCCAAGACCGAAACCAAAGGCATTTCCATTTCGCGGAAAAGCTCCATCAAGCCCTCTTCCTTTAATTGAGGCTCAAAAACTTCTTTCAACTGCCAAGTAATGTCGGCATCTTCAGCTGCGTAATCTTTGACTTTTGTCGGAGGAATATCGCGCATATTTAATGCGGACTTCCCTTTACCAATAATCGCCTCAATCTTTACTGGAGAATAGTTCAGATAGGTCTCCGCCAACACATTCATATTATGACGCATATCTGCCTGCAACAGATAGTGGGCAATCATCGTATCGAAGAATTCCCCCTTTAGATGAACCCCATAATTGGCCAATATATGTAGGTCGTATTTAATGTTATGACCTACTTTTTCTATGCGCTCATTTTCAAATAACGGTTTGAAAATAGTGAGTATCTGATCTCTTTCTTCAGCATTAGCTGATAAAGGAATATAATAAGCCTCTTTGGCCTTACAGCTAAAAGACATACCTACAATCTCTGCTTCTAAAGCATTTAAGGAGGTGGTTTCTGTATCGAAAGCGATAGACTTTAATACCATCAACTTATCGACTAAAGCCTGACAATCGGAAGGCCCTTCCACCAATTTATAATTGGGCTTTACCGTTTCGAGCGTGTCATAAGAAGTGCTGAAAAGCGAAGCTTGGTCGGCATCATCTCCGCCTCCAAACATATCTATTTGCCCAGGAGCAGAGGGTTTTGCTTTTAGAACTTTTTCCTCAGCAACATTTTTTGTCGGGCTCGGCAAACCCTTGCCAAACCAACGCTCTGCCATACCGCGGAACTCTAGCTCCAAAAACAACTCGCGCACGGCGTCTTTATTCATAGGTATGCGAACAAGCTCCTCAGGGTTGAATTCTACAGGAACAGATAGATTTATAGTTGCCAGCTTTTTAGACAAAAAAGCTAGCTCTTTATTCTCCTCAACTTTTTCTTTTTGCTTTCCTTTCAGCTCGTGCGTATGCTCATAAAGCCCTTCCATACTATCGTACTGAGCCAATAATTTTTTAGCCGTTTTATCACCTACACCTGGAATCCCCGGAATATTATCCGAAGCATCACCCATCATCCCTAAGTAATCGATTACCTGATCGACGCGTTTGATTTCGAACTTTTTCAAGACTTCAGGAATCCCCCAAATCTCTGCACCATTCCCCATACGCGGTGGGCGGTACATATAAATATTATCAGAAACTAACTGAGCAAAATCCTTATCGGGCGTCATCATATAGGTTGTGAAGCCTTCTTTCTCGGCTTTCTTAGCGAGTGTTCCAATAATGTCATCCGCCTCAAATCCAGGCTTGACAATTACCGGAATATTCAAGGCTTCCATCAACTTAAAAATATAAGGCAAAGCCGTGGAGATTCCTTCAGGCATTGCCTCTCGTTGTGCTTTATATTCCTTGTATTCTATATGACGTTCGGTAGGTTCTGAGGTGTCGAAACAAATGGCCCAATGCGTTGGCTGTTCCTTCATTTGAACATCCATCAAAGTATTCACTAATCCTAAAACCGCCGAAGTGTCTTGTCCTTTAGAATTGATTTGTGGATTCTTAGCGAAAGCAAAATAGGCTCTATAAATCAATGCGAAAGCATCGAAAAGGAAAAGTTTCTTCTCAGTTTGTGGGGTCATAATCAAATTTTCAGGCTTAGCTAATATAGGAAAATCGCTCACTATTCACTGTATACCACCTGCATCACCGTTTGCCCAACAGCTTTGAGCGTGTTTTTATCGATGTTTTCTAACTTATCTTCGTGTGTATGCCAGTGCTCGTAAAAATGACTTTCGGTAGAAGGATCATATTCGATAATATCGATGGTTGGCACTCTCCCCTTAGCGAAATTATTGATATACAAATGGTCGTCGATGATTAAGTTTGTTTCTTGAAATCTGAAATGATTCCCATAACCTATATTCGCAGCAGCATTCCACACCTTACGTACTACCGACTTGGCAAAGGTGCGAGACACTAACTCTTGAGTGAAAATAGCATCTTTCCCTCCGACCATATCGAGGAGAATTCCATATTTGGCGTAATAATTTGGCTTGTGAAGATTCTGTGCCCAATACTGAGAACCCAAGCAATAAGAATGCTCCATATAAGGTAATTCACTATCGCTAGGCTGACCGTAATCTTCGCAATCAAAAAGAATGATATCGACACCAATGTCCGGTTTATTCATAGAAAACTGACGCGCAATTTCTAGCAATACCCCAACGCCAGAACCGCCATCATTTGCTCCTTCAATAGCAATATTTTGATTTTCATCATCTTGATCGGCAAAAGGACGAGTATCCCAGTGTGCACATAACATCACTCGTTTAGCCCTCAAGGGCTTAAATGATGCGATGATGTTTTTTGAATCCAATATCGTTCCGTCAAAAGCGGTTAATTGAGCTTCTTGAAGGATTACTGTATCGGCATAAGATTCTAACTTTGCTATCAAATAATCCGCACAATCGTCATGCCCCTTAGTGTTAGGAACTCGAGGTCCAAAAGCTACTTGATGAGCTATAAAATCAAATGCCGAATCTGCGTTGAACGAAGGAACTTCAACTGTTTTCGATGGCACAGTCTTTTTCTTGATAGGAGCTTCATTACCACAACTAAACAGGAAGCAACTTAATAATATGACGAAAATATTTTTCATTGTTTCTTTTTAAAGTCAAAATAGTCGTACTGCCTTGTAGTCATTTGAAGGCTAAACCGGAAAGCGTTGTTCACATCAATTCTACGTTAATCTTTCGACCAGATTGCTCCTTCTTTAGAGTCTTTAACCGTAATATTAAGCTTTCCTAATTCATCGCGGATGAAATCTGCCGTAGTCCAATCTTTATTCTCTTTAGCGATTTTTCTCAAGCCCAAAACCACTTCCATCACCTCGTCGGCAAGACCATCTTGAGTTACCGCTTCTACCTTTTTCAATCCTAGAATGTCAAAACAGAAATCAGACATCAAATTAATTAATGCTTCTTTTGATGTAGCATCCAAACTGCCTTTTCCAGCGGCAATAGAATTGATTTGTTTCACCATATCGAATAGGTGAGCGATTAAAATTGGGGTGTTGAAATCGTCGTTGATAGCATCGTAGAGCTTCTTCTTATAATCGTCAGCATTTAATGTCGATTCTGAAGACACTTGAACACCCTCCAAAGTATCTATGGCGGTCATCAATTTTGTCATTCCTTTTTCTGCTGCTTGTAAGGCTTCATTAGAGAAATCAACTGTTGAGCGATAGTGTGCTTGTAGGATGAAAAAACGAATCGTCATTGGGTTGTAAGCTTGTTCAAGCTTTTCGTGCTCTCCACAGAAAAATTCTCCCAATGTGATAAAGTTCCCTAGCGATTTACCCATCTTCTGACCGTTGATGGTAATCATATTATTATGCATCCAGTAGTTCACTGCTTCGTGACCATCGCTGGCGCAAGATTGTGCAATTTCTGCTTCGTGGTGAGGGAATACTAAATCCATTCCACCTCCGTGAATATCGAATCTAGCACCTAGATATTTTGTGCTCATAGCGGAACACTCCAAGTGCCATCCCGGAAATCCTTCAGACCAAGGCGAAGGCCATTTCATAATATGTTCCTCAGAGGCTTTTTTCCAAAGAGCAAAATCTACAGAGTTTCTTTTTTCCGACTGACCTTCCAGTTCGCGTGTATTGGAAATCATGTCTTCGATATTTCTACCCGACAATTTCCCGTAAGCATGTTCCGCATTGTATTTTACCACATCGAAGTAAACATTCCCTTCCACTTCGTAAGCATAGCCATTGGCGATAATTTTTTCTACCATCTGAATCTGCTCGATGATATGACCAGTAGCGGTAGGCTCTATGCTTGGGGGTAAAGTGTTCAGCAGCTCCATATCTCTATGGTAAGAGCGCGTATAATAAGCGACTACCTCCATGGGCTCCAGCTGATCTAAACGCGCTTTTTTTGCAATCTTATCTTCCCCTTCATCTGCATCATTTACAAGGTGACCCACGTCGGTAATATTACGTACATAACGCGTTTTATACCCTAAATGCTGCATATATCTGAAGACCACATCAAAAGTAATCCCTGGTCTCGCGTGCCCTAAATGTGCGTCGCCATAAACCGTAGGGCCACAAACATACATACCTACTCGGCCTTCTGTTAAAGGTTTAAAAACTTCCTTTTTTCTACTAAGGGTGTTGTATAGTTTTAAGTCTTGCATGGTATTGGGGATTTTATTGGTATTGTTTCTTCAGGTTGAGCATCATGTCTTCAACCATAGTCGCTAAATCGTATTCGTGTTTCCAGCCCCAGTGTTCGCGAGCTAGTGTATCGTCGATAGATTGAGGCCAGCTATTGGCAATCGCCTGTCTTTCGTCTGACTTATAAGTCATTTCGAATTGAGGAATATGAGCTTTTACTGCTTCTGCAATTTCTACTGGGTTAAAACTTGTGCCCGCTACATTGTAGGAAGAACGAATCTTAATTTTTTCTGCAGGCGCTTCCATCAATTCTAAAGTAGCTCGGATAGCGTCTGGCATATACATCATCGGCAAAGTTGTTCCTTCCGTAAGGAAAGATTCATACCTACCGTATTTTATAGCTTCGTGGAAAATGTGCACTGCATAATCTGTCGTTCCTCCACCCGGTTGGGCTTTCCAACTAATTAAACCTGGATAACGGATGCTTCGCACGTCTACACCAAATTTTTGATTGTAGTACTCACACCAACGCTCTCCCGCTTGCTTAGAAATACCATAAACGGTATTCGGCTCCATTATGGTATACTGGGGTGTGTTGATGCTCGGGGTTGTAGGTCCAAAAACCGCAATTGAACTCGGCCAGTAAATTTTTTTGATTTTACCCTTGCGAGCCAAATCCAAAACAGAGGAAAGTGAACGCATATTCAAGCTCCAAGCCAATTCTATATTTTTTTCTGCAGTAGCCGATAATAGGGCTGCTAACAAATAGATTTGTGTGACCTTGTGTTTGCCTACAATCTCGTGCAATCGAGCCTCATCCATAATATCGAGTTGCTCAAAAGGTCCAGTTTCCATTACTTCTTGCGCTGCCGACTTAATATCGGACGCCACCACCTGAGCCTCGCCATATATGGCTCTCAAATTCATCACCAACTCGGTGCCTATCTGCCCCGAGGCGCCTATTACAAGAACAGTGTCTTTTATCATCTAGCTAATTCTATCTCAAATTTTGAACTCACAAATATACGATATTTGGAATGCTGAAATACGCTGGGATAATGAATTTTTGGGAGGAGCAAATAGACGGTGTTTTTTTAGTTGAAAGTAGTTTTGGTTTAGAAGTTTTAAGTTAATTTGTTAGGCGCCGTTTTCCAACTCAAAACTCAAAACTTCTCCTTCATTCTCTTAGCGAATGCACGAACAGGTCTTCGACAAGCTCAGTCTGACAAAGACTAAAACTAGGCCTTTCCTCTCAAAAACTATTTCCTACCTACCTATTATTAATCAATCAATCATAATTATTAATTTAAACTTACTACGAAAAAACCCCATTAACAGACCGAAGTCTATCAATGGGCTTAAATGCTTATAAGTAAATAGTTTTAGTCTTCTTTCAGTGTCGTAGGACAAGCAAAATCCGTTTTCGGAACATCTGTTCTGCGGAGCGCTCCATATCCACCAGCCACATCAATAAGCTTGTGATAGCCTTTAGATTTTAGGATAGAGATAGCAATCACCGAGCGGTACCCCCCGGCACAGTGTACATGGTATGTTTTTTCAGCATCGAGATCTTCTAAATGATTAAAGATATAGTCTAGCGGATAATGCTGTGCGTTTTCCACGTGTTCGGCAGAGAATTCACCCGGCTTGCGAACGTCTAAAATATCGATGCCATTCGCGTATTGAGCAGTAAACTCATCTGCATTTTCTTGCATCATGGTATCGATATCTCTGTTGGCGTTTTTCCATGTAGAATAACTTCCGTCTAAGAAACCTAGAGTATTATCGTAACCCACTCGAGCCAGTCGTTTAACAACTTCTTCTTCTCTTCCTTCAGGGCAGACAAGCACAATCTTCTGATTAATATCGGAGATTAAGCTACCCACCCAAGGGGCGAAGCCACCATCGATTCCTATGAACCAAGATCTAGGAATAAAACCTTGAATGAAATCTCTTTGGTGACGTACATCTAAAATGAGTGCACCATTTTTCACTCGAGCATCAAATTCTTCCAGACTTAAAGCTTTAGTTCCCTCAGCAATAATGGTGTCGAATGTTCTGTTTTCTGCAGACTTATTCATCACAGCATTCTTAGGGAAATACTGTGGGGCAGGTAAAATACCCTCGAGTAATTCTTTGATGAATTCCTCTTTAGTCATATCGGCTCTTAAGGCGTAATTGTTGGCCTTTTGATTTCCGAGCGTATCGAAAGTTTCCTTGCTCATATTCTTTCCACAAGCCGAACCTGCACCGTGAGCAGGATAAACTATGATATCATCGTTAAGAGGCATCACTTTATTTCTCAATGAGTCGAACAAATGACTTGCTAAATCTTCTCTAGTAAGGCTAGTCTTTACGGCTAAGTCAGGACGACCAACATCACCAATAAATAGTGTGTCGCCAGTAAAAATGGCTTTTTCATTACCCTCTTCATCGATTAAAAGATAGGTGGTAGACTCCATGGTATGCCCTGGGGTATGAATCACTTTAATCTTTGCTTTTCCAAATTCTAGAACTTCACCGTCTTCAGCCACTTTCATATCGAAGTCGGCAGTAGCAGTAGGGCCAAAAACAATTTTAGCACCTGTTTGCTTGGCTAAATCAACATGTCCAGAAACGAAATCAGCGTGGAAATGCGTTTCGAGGATATACTTTATTTTAGCTTCGTCTTTTGATGCGCGTTCCAAATACGGAGCTACTTCGCGTAAAGGATCGATAATAATCGCTTCACCATCAGATTCGATATAGTAAGCGGCTTCGGCTAAACAGCCAGTATATATTTGTTCTACTTTCATGCTCTTGGGTTTGTATTGCAAAGGTAAGAAGTACTTGGGAATGCGAAACGACTTTTAACACTTTGATGAACAGTTAATAATGACGAATTAATAATTATTCACTATTAATTATCGTAGTGCATAAACAGATTCAGTCAAGTCAACTTTGATAGGCACGTATTTAGAGGGCCTAAGGCAACTTGTAGCCCTAGCATAATCAAGCCCATCGTTCCTGGCCCTATATCAGGGAAAAGAATCACCTGCACTATCCACCAAGTTACGAAAATTGCGAATCCTAATACATAAGATATGTACATGGATCCATAGAAAAAGCCTGGCTCACGTTCAAACTTAATTCCACATGAAGGGCAGTTAATATGCTTCTGTCCAAACTTTTTTAGCTTGTAAGGATGCGATTTGAATAGGTCTCCCTCGTGGCATTTAGGACACTTATTTTTGAATATGCTATACAGTTTTGAACCTTTCTTTAATAAGGTCATAGAGCTAGTTCTTTAAGGAGCACAAAAACAGCCATAAATAAGACAAAATAACCAAAGGCCTTTTTAAGCCTTTCACCTTCAATAAACTTACTGAGGTAAAGTCCAATTCCCATTCCGATGATTGCCAAGAGACTAAAGGTGCTTAGGAATAACCAGTCGATAGCTAAGCTCGTAGCTAAGTCTCCAGTAAAACCAATCAATGATTTTATAGCGATGATCATTAGTGAGGTTCCCACCGCTTTTTTCATTGGTAAGCCCGCCAATAGCACTAGCGCTGGAATAATTAAGAAGCCTCCCCCAGCCCCTACAAGACCAGTTAAAGCCCCCACAAATAAGCCTTCGATGATAATGGTTGGGTAGTTGAAAACTTTGTTTTGAAGACCTTTCGAATTTTTCCTACCGCGAATCATCGATATGGAGGCGAGCAGCATAATGAAAGCAAAAAACAGCATAATCCCCATTTCTTTATTTAAGCTGAAATTTCCAATAGTGAAGATTTCATCTGGAATTGCTGGAACGATAAATCTTCTAGTATAATAAACGGCTATGAAGGAAGGAATGGCAAAAACAATTCCTGTTTTAAGGTCGATATTCCCTATTTTAAGATTTCTTAAGGTGCCTACAAGTGCAGAGGTCCCTACAACGAAAAGAGAATATGCCGTTGCTAATATTGGTTCTATTCCTAATATGTATACGAGTACAGGCACGGTTAAAATAGAGCCCCCCCCACCAATAAGACCCAATGTTGATCCAATTAATAGTGCGCAGAAGTATCCAAGTATTTCGATTATAGTCATAGCGTTCTTTGTGCAAAAATAAAACCAAAATAGTTAATAATGCCCAACAAAAAGATCTAACATCCAACGAACAGCGATTCCCTACCTTTGCTCGCAAATTCCCGCCATGCATCGAGGTGTTTACTATATGATTATTTCTTCATTTGCTTTTTCGCTGATGCACTTGTGCGTGAAGGCTTTGCCGAGAATTCCTGTTTTTGAATTGGTTTTCTTCAGAGGGTTTATTTCTCTTGTCATCAGTTATGTGGCTTTAAAAAGAAAAAAGGTCTCTCCTTGGGGAAACAATAAAAAAGTACTATTGATGAGGGGCTTGTTTGGTGTTTCTGCCTTGACAATTTTCTTTATCACTCTGCAGAATATACCCTTGGCGGGAGCCGTTACCATTCAGTATTTGTCACCCATATTTACCGCCTTTTTTGCCATCTTTTTATTGAAAGAAAAAATGATGACTAGGCAATGGATCTTTTTTGGCTTGGCTTTTTTAGGAGTTTTCCTTTTAAAAGGATTCGACATCTCGGGGCAAATATCCTATACCTATGTTGGCCTGGGAATCTTGTCGGCATGCCTTTCAGGATTGGCTTATAATTGCATCCGACTATTAAAAGACACTGAAGAGCCTTTAGTGGTGGTGTTTTATTTCCCTCTAGTGGCAACTCCCATTATGGCGGCATTAAGTTATTTCGAATGGGTTCAGCCCATAGGAATGGAGTGGTTGGCTTTACTTTTATTGGGGGTGTTTACCCAGATAGCTCAAATATTAATGACCAAAGGGATACAGAGTGACACTGCTGGAAATATTATGAGTTTAAAGTATGTCGGGATACTCTTTGCCTTTGCTTATGGCTACTTTTTCTTCGGAGAAAGCTATTCGTTCATGAGCATTTTAGGAATATTCCTCTTATTTTCGGGGGTGATATTGAATATGATTTTTAAAAAGAAAGATCAAAAAACAAGATTTGATGATAGAAGAGAAGATAAAAAACTTGGCTCAAGCCTGGCAAAGTGAGGCTTACGATACAAATACGAGAGCGCAAGTTCAAAATCTACTAGAGAATAATACCGAAGAATTAATAGAGGCTTTTTACAAAGACTTGGACTTCGGCACGGGTGGTATGCGAGGAATTATGGGTGTTGGCCCAAATCGCATTAATCGCTATACTATTGGAAAAGCCACTCAAGGCTTAGCGCTCACCTTATTAGAGAAGTATCCTAATCAAGAAGTTTCTGTTGCTATTGCTCACGACTGTCGTAATCTATCCAATGAATTTGCAAGGACCGCCGCTGAGGTGCTTTCCGCCAATGGAATAAAGGTGTATTTGTTTACCGCTCTTCGCCCTACTCCCGAGCTATCTTTTGCAGTACGCGAATTAGGGTGTAAGAGTGGGATAGTGATAACCGCATCGCATAACCCTAAAGAATATAACGGTTATAAGGTCTATGGCGATGATGGCGGTCAAATTGTGAGCCCTTTTGATAATGTGCTTATTGCTAAAGTGAGATCCTTATCTATTGAAGAAGTAAATTTTGATGCTCAAGAAGAGTTGATTCTTCCACTAGGGGAGGAAATGGATACTAAATATATAGATCGCCTAAAGACTTTGACTTTATCGCCTGAAGCTATTCAGGAACAGAATACTCTACCGATTGTTTTTACAGGAATTCACGGCACGGGTTCGGTTTTAGTACCTAAAGCATTAAAAAGTTTTGGCTTTACAAACATAATGACTGTTGCCTTGCAAGATGTGATTGACGGGAATTTCCCAACTGTTCATTCGCCTAATCCTGAAGAGCCAGCAGCCTTGGCCTTAGCAATAGAATTAGCCAAAGAGAAAAAGGCGGAACTGGTTATGGGAACCGATCCAGATGCCGATCGTGTAGGTATTGCTATTCCCAATAAAGACGGAGAATTCGTTTTATTGAACGGAAATCAAACGGGCTCTTTATTGGTTTGGTATTTATTGCGACGATGGAAAGATCTTGGAAAGATTACAGGCAAAGAGTTTATAGCTAAAACTGTTGTTACTACCGATTTGATGGATGTGATGGCTAAGGCTAGTGGGGTGAAAGTATACAATACCCTCACAGGCTTCAAGCATATTGGTGCTATTATTAGAGAATTGGAGGGTAAGGAGCAGTTTATTGGAGGCGGAGAAGAAAGCTATGGCTATCTAGCCGGAGACTTTGTTCGCGATAAGGATGCAGTAATGTCTTGTGCATTAATTGCCGAGATGGTTGCTTGGGCAAAAAGTCAAGGTAAAAACCTTTTCGACTTACTACAAGACATATATATGGAGCATGGCTTCTACCTCGAAGATCTTATTTCTATTACTAAGCAAGGGCGTCATGGCGCTGCCGAGATAGCAAGGATGATGGATGATTTACGAAACAAGACTCCTAAAACTATTGTTGACGAACAGGTCGTAGAGTTTATTGATTATCTCGATACATCCAAAACGGGACTTCCTAAATCTAATGTCCTCCAGTTTATTACCAATAAAGGAACTAAGGTTACGGCACGTCCTTCGGGGACCGAACCAAAGATAAAATTCTACTTTTCTGTACGGGAAAAACTAGTGGATGCATCTGAATTTGACCAAATTCAGGATTCTTTAGCGTTAAAAATCACTAAAATACAAGCTGAATTAGGTCTTATTTAGCCCTTTTTTGCAATTATCTGAAAAACAGTGTAAAACAGGGATAAACCTCTGTTTTTTTGGCTTATATAGCTTCAATGCGGTGTAAATCAAGGGCTTGACCCTATATTGAAGTTAATAACAATGCGCTGTTAATAATAGTGGGGGAAAACGTTGAATTTCAAGAGGTTAAAACTCTTTCAATCCTTCGCTGTTACTAAGATTGTTGGTTATTTGTAATCAGCTGAAAACATGTGAATTAAGAAAGTGAAGAATAGGATGCTCTACATCATTTTTTTTGGAAGGCAGTATGGTATCTGATTATATTTGAGAGTATTAACTAAAACCCTATTTATTATGGATGCAGTATTTAAAAATCTAGGTAACTTTATTTCTGGACTTGTCGGTCTAGTATTGTCTTTATTGGCATTAGGAATTGTTACCGAAGTTTTACTAGGCACAGAAGCTTCTCCACTAGGAGTAAGTGTAATTGACAACATTACAGGTTTAATCGGTCAGTTTATGGGCGGTGGATTTGTAGGGCTTGTTGCTTTACTAGTAGTACTATCATTTTTATCTAAGAAGTAATATAAGTACTTAATAAAACCCCGTTAATTTCTACGGGGTTTTATTTTACTTATATTCAACATTGGAATTTAAAACGAGAAGCTGTTATGAAGGACGCTATAAAAAAGGTTAAAAATTATATAAGAGAAGCAATTGATATTGCGGTTCCTGTATTGCTTTTAGGAATAACAGTTCAACTTATTGTGGGTGAAAGTCTTTTAGGATGGAACCCAATAAAAAACATTCAAGGAGCCATTAACTCTTTAGGACAAAGCAACTTTATTGGAGTTGCCGCCCTATTAGTTCTTTATGGAATCTTTAAGAAAAGCTAATCCCTAGCTTGATTTGTAAAATGCGGTCGATTCTACAGAATCGGCCCTTTTTTGTTTAGTAGATTGTGATTACTTGGCAATTTCCATTTTTCAGCTCAAATAAAATCTACGACACAACAGTTATTCATAAATCACTGTTTTCCACCCACCATCGTCTACTGACTACCGCCCAAAATCATTAGTTTAGCTTTTTGAATAATTGCCACATGTCCTATTGGAAGAATTTTTGGAACAAAGCCGCACAAAGCGACTCTGCCTTAATGCAAGTGCAGCGCAATGCTGATGACAGGACTTTAACCGCGATAGAAAGTCATATTTGCAAGCTCTTAAATATTAAAAAGACGGATGAGGTTTTAGATGTTTGTTGTGGAAATGGATTGATAAGCACTCGTATTGCCAAGCATTGTAAAACAGTTGTAGGCGTCGACTTTTCATCGGGCTTATTACATTCAGCTAAAGAACAAGACCTAGCCTCCAACATTCAATTTATTGAAGAGGACGCTATTGATCTAAGTAATAGTATCCATCAAAAGTTCGATAAGATTATCCTTTACTATTCTTTCCAGTATTTTGATTTTAAACAAGGCATGCAGGTGGTTTCAGAAATGAAAAAAATCCTAAAACCTGGAGGGCAAATGTTGATTGGCGATGTCCCTAATAAAAAGAAATTTTGGAGCTATTATGATACATTGCCAAAGCGCTTTTTCTATTTTAAACAATGGTTGTTCAAGCAGCCTAAAATGGGAAAGTTCTGGTCGGAAAAAGAAATGCGAATGCTAGCGGAAGAAAATCAGCTAAAGGGCCTTTTCCTTCAGCAAGATAAGAAGCTCCCGCATGCACATTATCGTTTTGACTTTTTGATGGAAGATAAACAGAAGTAATCTACTATTCACTTCGTTCCTAATCCTTTTGCTTCGTAGATTAAAAGAAACCCCCTCACTTCGTTCGTAGGGCTTTTATTCTTCAAATTCTCTTCATAAATGAAAACCGCTTAAAAAAATAAAAGCCCTATGCTTTCGCATGGGCTTGTTTTTTGTGGTGCTACCAGGATTCGAACCAGGGACACATGGATTTTCAGTCCATTGCTCTACCAACTGAGCTATAGCACCGTAATTGTGGCTGCAAATATAAACACAAGCATTTTATCTATCAAAGAAAATGATAGATTAATTTACATTATTACTATTTTTGAAAAATAATCACAAAAAATGGATCTGATAATCGATATAGGGAACAGCCGAATTAAGGTAGCAAACTTTGATAAAGGCGCTATACAGTCGAAAAACTACTGTTCTGATAATGAGCTCTTGGGCATGCTGGATACCTTGTTTAGTGAAAAGAAAACCGTCGATAAAGTACTGGTAAGTTCTGTGAGAGAATTCAATTTTGAATTGGATAATTATTTGAACTCTCAGTGCAAAAAAGCCTACTACTTGAGCAATGATTTATCCATCCCCTTACAAATAGTATATAAAAGCCCTCAATCTTTGGGGCCCGATCGTATTGCTTTAGCCGTTGGGGCCTCTAAACTACATCCCAAGCAGGATGTATTAGCGATCGACGCAGGGACTTGTATAACTTATGATTTTGTGAGCGCCGCCGGCCTTTATTTAGGAGGTGGCATTTCTCCTGGATTACAAATGCGTTTTAAGGCTCTTAGCGAATTTACAGACAAGCTTCCATTAGTTGATTTTCATGAAGAGGCAGACTTAATAGGCGTGGATACCGAAAGCTCTATTCGTTCGGGAGTGGTTAATGGAATGTTAAAAGAGATGGATGGTATAATAGAGGCCTATAAAAAGCGTTATCCTTCCCTAAAGGTTCTGCTAACTGGAGGTGATTGTGACTTCTTTGATAAGAAATTAAAAAATAGCATCTTTGCGGACGCAGACCTATTACTTAAAGGAATGCATTATATACTAGAACATCATGCTAAAATCGATTCTTAAGAGTCTAATATTTGGAGCATTATTGGCTCCTCTTGCAGTTTTCGCTCAAATTAATACCATTTCACCTTATTCCTACTTCGGACTTGGCGAGCTTTCGCCAGCAGGATTAGCTCAAAACCAATCTTTGGGTGGTGTTGGAATTGGCATGAATGACGCACTGCATTTAAACCTTATCAACCCAGCCTCATATGGAGCTTTAAGCCTAACGACATTCGAAACTGGAATAAATGGTCGAGTGATGAATTTATCGGATGGAACACTCGAAAGAGAGCACCAATCCACAAGTTTATCATATATAGCTCTTGGCTTTCCTATTGCCGAGGGTTTTGGCATGAGTTTAGGTATAATCCCTTACAGCTCTGTAGGATATGAGCTTTCTCAAGATCAGCAAGACATTTCATCGACTAACGATACGATTAACCTATCTGTACTTCATGCTGGATCTGGCGGATTGAACAGAATATTTATGGGTTTTGGGGGTGAGATTTATAAAGGACTTTCTGTTGGTTTGAACGGGAATTTGCTTTTTGGTCGTTTCGACAAAACACTTCAAGTAAGCTCTGACGATCCGAACTTTATCAATAGTCGTGATGTAAATTCTTTGGTGGTAAAAGACCTAAGCTTTCAGGCGGGACTTCAATACGAAATGGAGGTCAACGAAAAGCAATTGGTTTTTGGAGCAACTATTAGTCCATCAGCTAAATTATCTGCTGATGTTGATGAGTTGATTTATACCTACCAGACTGTAGGAACCAACGAATACTTTAGAGATACCGTAAGTTATGTGAGTGATGGTGAGGGCTTTTTGAAAATGCCGATGTCTTTGGGTACAGGTTTTTCTTATTCGAAAGATGAAAACTGGCTGTTTGCCATGGATTATAAGTGGCAAGAGTGGTCGAGCTTAGAGCTGACTGGAGCTACAGACCCTCGTATTCAAAATAGCAATAATTGGAGCGCAGGAATGTGGTGGGTTCCAAATCATAAAGATGTTCACAGTTATTTTAGTCGCGTTCAGTACCGAATGGGATTGCAGTATAATTCAGGTAACTTAATGCTAAACGCCAAAGGCCAGCCTGGCCCTGATGCGGTTTCTATTAATGAATACAGCTTGAGCTTAGGTGTGGGAATGCCGATGAACAAAACTTTTTCGACAACAAATATTGGCATTGTTTTAGGTAAAAAAGGAACTATAGAGAGCAATCTTATTGAAGAGAGCTTTATACGCTTCCACTTAACATTTACCTTTAACGATAAGTGGTTTAACAAGAGAAAAATTGATTAATACAGAAATCATGAGAGTGAAATTATTTTCATTATTAGCCCTAGTAGCAGTTTCATTTAATGCACTTGCACAAGATGATGAAGCGCTGTTGAAATACGGGAACGATAAGGATAAGTGTGAGGAAAACCTGTCAATCTATACAGAGTTCTACAAGCAAAAAAATTATGTTGATGCTTATAACCCCTGGTCATACCTCTTTAATGAGGCGCCTAAGCGTACCAAGAATATTTATATTCATGGACCTAGAATTTTAAAAGGAGTTATCAAGCTAGAAGCTGATGCTATACGCAAAGCAGTATTGATAGATTCCTTGTTAGCTATTTACGACCAGCGAAACACCTTTTACCCCGGTAGCGAGGCAAAAGTTATTGGTTCTAAAGGAGCCGATATGTATAAGTATATGAAAGGAACTACTGAAGGTCTTCAGGCGTCTCACCAAGTTTTGAGAACTTCTTTTGAGATGGGTGGAAACGAGAGCTCTGCAATTGTTTTGAACTATTACTTCTTGGCAACAACAAAATTGGTGCAAGCCAAAGTGTTAAAAGTAGAAGATTTAATTGCCTTATTCTCTGACCTTTCTTCGGTTATAGCTTATAAAGAAGCGCAACTAAACCAAGATATTTACAATGCAGAGTTAGATCTGGAAGCTTTAAGTTCTAAAGACAAAAAGAGCTTGAAAAGGAACAAGAAGGAGCTTACAACTTTAAGTGATGTAAAAGGAAACTTAGAGAAAACATTAGCCCCTCACGCTACTTGTGAGAAATTGGTTGAGCTGTACACGAAGAACTTTGAAGCTAGAAAGGAAGATATTGCCTGGATGAAGCGCGCTGCTAAACTATTGAATAAGAAAGAATGTACCGACTCTGATATATTCTTTACCATTTCGGAAGCACTTTATAATATTGACCCATCGCCAGCAGCTGCTGCCAATATGGGAATCCGTTCACTAAAGCGTAAGGACTACGATAAGGCCCTAGAGTTTTATCAGTTTGCTTTGGATAACGAGGAGGATGATTTGCACAAAGCACAGTATGCTTATCGTTTGGCGCAAACTTATGGAGCTATGAATAGAAACGGGAGCTCTAAGTCTTTCGCCTTAAAAGCGGCTTCTTTCCGGTCGGGTTGGGGCGAGCCTTATATTTTGATTGGAGATCTTTATGCAAAAACATCGCGTAAGTGCGGAGAATTGCAAACAGAATTCTTAAAGCGTGTAGGTTATTGGGCTGCTATCGATAAGTACGAATATGCGAAGCGTATTGATGGTTCGGTAGCAACAAAAGCGATAGATCGGATTGCAAAGTACACTGAGCAAATGCCAAGTAAAACAGATGTGTTTACCGAAGGTATGATAGATGTACCTACTTACGATATCGATTGTTGGTACAAAGAAACTGTAAAAGTTCGCGTTCAATAAGCAATTCTCTTATCTTTGATTTAGATAAGAAAGCCTTTGACAAGAGTAAAAAGTCATATTAATAGTAGCATTGCCGTCCTTTTGGGGATGGCAATGCTTTTTTCTTGCCAAACCGACCCACAGCAAATGGAGGTGCTATCCAAAGAGGTCTTCGAGCCAACTGTTGAGTCCTCAGGAGTTGAGTGGCTGTACACCAAAAATGGTGATTTGTCATTCAAAATCGAAAGCCCACATATGCTTCGCTTTGACGGAAAAGATCCTTATATTGAATTCCCTGAGGGCTTGAACTTATACACATATAATGTAGCGGGCGAGCAAGAAGCTTTTTTGAGAGCCGATTACGCCATCAACCACCTCAACGAACAGGTGATGGAGGCTAAAGGCGATGTGCTCTTGCGAAACGCCGAAGGGAAGCAGTTGGAGACTGAATACTTAGTTTTGGACGAGAAAACCGAAAGAATTCATACCGATGCCTTTGTGAAAATTACCAAAGGAACTCAGGTAATTATGGGTGAAGGTTTAGAGGCGGATCTCAATTTTACAGAATACACCCTTAAAAAAACTAGGGGAATAATTAACTTAGAACATGCTCAATAAACTTCAAAAACTCTTTATAGCCCTTTGGCTTGTATTCGCTATCTACTGCTTAGTAGATGCTTGTAATCAGTTTTTCTTTCAAGATAATCCGAATAAAGGATTTATGTTTTTAGGAATATCGGTAGCGGCATATTTAATGCACCGGTTTCGTAAAAAACAATACTCTAATTTTAATCAAAAATAATTAATGGACCCCGAGGGATTAGGCGTCATATTTTTTTCACTGCTATTTTCGGCCTTCTTTTCGGGGATGGAAATTGCCTTTGTAGCATCTAATAAGTTACAGTTAGAGTTATTTAAAAAACGAGCTGATTTGAGGGCTCGATTTCTCACGCCTTTTATAGAAAGTCCTTCGCGTTTTATCGCCACGATGTTGGTGGGGAATAATATTGCACTGGTTGTTTACGGAATTGAAATGGCAAAACTACTAGAGCCCTTAATCCGTATTTATGTTCTTGCCGATAGTATGGTTTTGCTCCTGCAAACCATTTTATCAACTTTACTCGTGTTGGTTACAGCTGAGTTCCTGCCCAAAGTGCTTTTCAGCTTAAATGCCACGCGCTCTATTAGCCTATTTGCCTTTCCGGCATGGTTGGCTTATTATGCTTTATACTTTGTAGTTTCTGTTGTGGTTGCCGTGTCTAATTTTATGTTGAAACATTTATTAGGACTGAAGAATCTTGACGAGAAACCTGTGTTTGCTAGAATCGATTTAGAGCAATACCTAAAGGAGCATACTTCTACTCGCAATCGTCAAGAAGAGGTAGAAACTGAAATACAAATTTTCCAAAACGCCTTGGACTTCTCAAAAGTCAAAGCCCGTGAATGTATGGTCCCTCGAAATGAGATTGTAGCCATGGACATCAACCAGTCTATAGATTGTCTCAGAGACAAATTTATAGAAACGGGCTTCTCAAAAATTGTCATCTATCGCGAAAATATCGATCAGATTGTTGGCTATTCTCATTCTTACGAGCTTTTTAAAAAGCCCGAAAGCATCAAGGCTATATTGTTGCCTATAGCAATAGTTCCCGAATCGATGACTACTAACGATATTTTAGACTTGCTTATTAAGGAGCGCAAAAGTATTGCTTTGGTATTAGATGAGTTTGGCGGTACAGCTGGGCTGATAACCATGGAAGATGTGGTGGAAGAGATTTTTGGAGAGATCGAAGATGAATACGATAATATGGCGCTCTTAGAAGAGAAAATTTCAGATCGAGAATACATCTTCTCTGGAAGGCATGAGTTAGATTATTTAAACGAGAAATTCCAGCTCAACATTCCCGATTCGGATAATTACGAAACCCTTAGTGGGCTTATTGTTCACTATCATGAGGATATACCAAAAAAAGGAGCATTGATAAGGCTTAAAGGCTTCAAATTTGAAATTTTAGAAGTAGAGCAAACTAGAATAGAAAAGGTGCGCCTTACTAAGCGCCCTTAGGAGCCCTTAGAAACTACATTTATTCAATTTCTTTTGTTATATTCGCTCTCTCGTAAAACAAAAAAAACATAAAGGATGATTTCACTAGATAAATTGAGAAAGCGTTCCGGACTTGTAGTTGTAGTTATTGCTGTTGCATTAGGAGCCTTTTTATTAGGTGATTTAATGAACTCAAGCTCTTCAATTTTAAACGGTTCGCAAGGCGTAATTGGAGAAGTGAATGACGAAGTTATTGAGTACCGTGATTTCGAAACGGAAGCACAAAACTTAGATCGTATATACAACACGCGTCAAGATCGCAGCACATTAAGAGATAATTTGTGGGCCGATAAGGTGAACCAAATTATTATGGAGGAGCAGTATGCTTCTTTAGGCTTGTCGGTAGGCTCAGAAGAATTAGCGGGATTAACTTTTGGGTATAAGTCTGCTGAGATGTCCAATACAGCCAAGCAATTTTTCGGTATTTCTGGGCAAGAAGTTGCACCAGGGCAATTGGCTACACTCATCCAACAAATCCACGATAACGACCCCCAAAGATGGTTGTATTTCGAGAACTTAATTCGCAAAGAAAGATTGGCTCAAAAGTACAATACGTTATTGCGTAATGGATTGTTTGCTTCAGCTATTGATGCTGAGGCTTACTATAACGAGCAAGGTACTCAAGCGAGTGGCCGTTATGTTTTCAAATCTTTCGCTAGCGTAAAAGATGAAGAAGTTGAAGTGACTGATGCAGAAGTAAAATCTTACTACAACAATCATATTGAGGATTATCCACAAGATGAGTCTCGTGAATTGAGATTTGCAATTTTCGACATTATTCCAACTGAAGCTGATAAACAAGCGATTAATAATCGTCTTACCGAATTGTTGGAAGACAAAGTAGTGTTCAATAAAAACACGAAGTCTAACGAAACAATTTCTGGATTCAGAAATACTACAGATGCTGCCGCATTTATAAATGAGCATGCCGACTCTTCTTTCGATGGCACTTATTACGCTGAAGGGCAATTGTCTCCAGCTATTGAGTCGGAAATGAGAAATGCTGAGATAGGCTTTGTTTTCGGCCCTTACGAAGAAGATAATATTTATAAGCTAGCTCGTTTGAACGATCGTCGCAACGATTCTATTCAAGTAGCAATTATCGATATGGCTATTGATGCCAGCGAAGAAACTGCAAACGAGATTTATGCCAAAGCAAGTGAATTAGCGGCGTCTAATGATGTTGAAAGTTTAGAAGCTGCGGCTGATGCTCAAAACATCGCTTTAGCCGCTGCTTCTGTTCAAGATGACGACAGAACTATTGCTGGTATCGGCGAAGCTCGTAACCTCGTATTTTGGGCTTATAGTAACGATGTAAGTCTTAATAGCGTAAAGCTGCAAGACCTTAACGACCGCATTCTAGTTGTAATGTTATCAGATATTATTGAAGAAGGTTCGCAAGATATCGAAACAGTACGACCACAAATTGAATTCGCGGTTAAGAAAGAAAAAAGAGCAGAGGTATTGAAAGCTCAATTTGAAGAGAAGTTGGTAACAACTACAAGTATCGATAAATTGGCTAGCGCAATGTCTGCCACTGTGGAACAAGTAAACACGCTTTCTTTCTCTTCAAATACTGTTCCTGGTGGATACGAACCAGATGTAGTTGGAGCTTTCTACGGATTGGAGAAAGGTCAAATGTCAAACCCTGTTGTTGGTAACAATGGTGTTTATGTGTTGTTTGCCGACGATTTTAAAAAGTCGGTAGTGCCAAAAGATTTTGATGCTTTGAAAAAGCAATTAGAAGCGCAATTACAGCCTAGAGCTAGTTTTGAAGCATATAATGCTTTGAAAGAAATTGCAGATATTGCAGATAATAGAGCGAAATTCTATTAGTAGATATAGCTTTAAAATTTAAAGGCCTTCTCTTTTGAGAAGGCCTTTTTTTATGGCTTATTTATATTCAATTCGAATCTCCTTTAAGTTTTTTCGATGGATATTTGGAACAGTAGCCTCACTAGTTGGGTAGCCCACAGGAATGAGTAAATAGGCTCTTTCGTTGTCGGGCCTGTTAAGGGCCTTCTGAAGGAAATTCATCGGACTTGGAGTGTGTGTTAAAGCGGCGAGTCCGGCGTTTTGCACAGCACTTAAAAATATACCTACTGCAATTCCTACCGACTCGTTTACATAGTAATTATTGAGCTTATTTTCTTCCGAGTCATAATCAAAAGGCTTTTTAAAAATAACCACAATATAGGGTGCTTTATCTATAAAATGCTTGTTGGCATCTGTCCCTAGTGGAGCTAAATCTTTTAGCCATTTCTCCGACATGCGACCGCCATAACTAATGCGCTCTTCTTCCTCGGCCATTTCACGAATCTTGCTTTTTAGTTCAGCATTAGTGATTACGCAAAAAGTCCAAGGCTGTTTATTGGCACCCGAAGGGGCTGTTCCTGCCGTGGCAATAATATTATCTAGAATTTCTCTGGGAAAATCTCTAGGGCTAAAATCCCGCACCGATCGTCGCGCATTCATCTGCAGGTAAAAATCGCTACTACGCTGTAGCATCTCTTCTTCGCTATAAGTTGTATGGTGATACGCGATATGTTGATCCTTATTCATGCTTATGAGTTGTTTAATAGTAACTAATATAGGGAATTACATACAGCCTTGAATAGCGATAATGTTAATCAGTGCCAAATGAAATTTGTGAAGGCAAGCGGCCCAGCGATCAAATTTGGAAAGGGATTCGCTCGAAGAACCTTCTCTATGAAATACAACAAATTGCTCGTAGAAAACACAGAATCATTTTATTTGGGAAAATGACAATGCTTATCGAGTAGAAACCATTGATTATCACTAAGAAGATGGAAAAACTAAAAAACATACACCTAGGGGAAGTCTTAAAAGAAGAGTTTCTTACTCCTTTAGAAATATCCGCCTATCGACTGGCTAAACAGAAAAAAAGCCTCGTATTATGAGGCTATAATAATTTCTTTGGGAATACCAATCTGAAAACTACTTCTAATAAAGAAACTTATTATAAGGATAGCGTCTTGCGTGAATGGATCTCACCAAGCCGTAAACTGTTTCTTTAAACTCATCCCAATTTTCTTTTTCGACTGCCGAAATAAAAATACAATTGTTATTCATTTTGGCCATCCATGTTTTCTTCCAATCCTCCAGCGAATTATTGTCGCGCGTTCGAGGTGTTAAATCATCTTCCTCTTTTGGCGTATATGAAAACTGGTCAATCTTGTTAAAGATCATTAGAGTCGGCTTGTCGGAAGCTTGAATTTCATCTAAAATCTTGTTTACCGAATCTACTTGCTCTTCAAAACATTCATGAGAAATATCCACTACGTGAAGTAGGAAATCCGATTCGCGAACTTCATCCAGAGTAGATTTAAATGACTCCACCAATTGCGTAGGGAGCTTTCTGATAAACCCAACGGTATCGGAAAGTAAAAAAGGAAGGTTATCGATGACCACCTTTCGCACTGTAGTATCCAGTGTTGCAAAGAGTTTATTCTCGGCAAATACCTCCGATTTACTCAAGGCATTCATAATGGTCGACTTCCCAACATTGGTATATCCAACCAAGGAAACACGAATCATTTGACCACGGTTCTTACGTTGCGTGGCCATTTGCTTATCAATTGTTTTCAGCTTCTTTCTCAAAAGCGAAATGCGATCTCGGATAATACGCCTATCGGTTTCGATTTCCGTTTCCCCAGGACCTTTCATCCCAATACCACCTTTCTGTTTTTGAAGGTGAGTCCACATACGCGTTAGTCGTGGCAATAAATATTCGTATTGAGCAAGCTCCACTTGTGTACAAGCATGAGCCGTTTGTGCTCTACCAGCAAAAATGTCGAGAATTAAATTGGTTCTATCGAGTACTTTTCGCTCGCCGAACACATGCTCGATATTACGCAATTGCGAAGGGCTAAGCTCATCGTCAAAGATCACCATATCAATGTCGTGCTCTTCAATATAGTCGGCTATCTCCTTGATTTTCCCCGATCCCAAAAAGGTTTTTGGATTCGGCTTCGCCATCTTTTGGGTAAAACGCTTTACAGGTTCAGCTCCAGCTGTTTCTACCAAAAAGGCAAGTTCGTCCAAATATTCTTTGGATTTATGCTCGTCTTGTAATTGGGTAATCGCACCAACCAAAACGGCGGTCTCCCCTGTGGATTTAATCTCTACTTTTTGCGACATAAATATCTCTTATGGCCAAACCGACCAAGGAATTTTACTTAATATTAAAAGCAATGCTATAAGATAGTAAACCGATTTTACTTTATGCTTCAAGCTGTCGGCAATATCCTTTTTCGATTTTGAATATGCCATGGTAATAAATACAATCGCCAAAATCATCATTAAAGGGTGCTCAAGAGCATATAAACGAAGGGTAGGGTCTTTCATCGCGGCGCCCATATCTGAAAGACCTGCAGTGCTCATAGGGCTCACAAAATACAAGATACACCCTATCAAGAATTGTAAATGTGCCAATATTAAAACGATTAAACCAGTTATGCGGTCTGCCTCTGTATGAGCTTTGTTTGTGCGGTAGGCAATAAAAGCCTTTATCAATGCCAAGACCAATACTGTTAAAAGTAGGTAGGGCATAAAGCTGTGTAGGTGTTTTAATCCGATATACATAGTTTGCGTTTTATTTATGCAAACTTAAGCTATTTCGAGAGCATCTAGAGATCTGTCTGGCATGGCTTTCGTAGAAATGTGTTAAATTCACCGATGAAAATAATTCAATCCATGAAAAATCTATTGAAGCTGGCTTTTTGCTTGCTGAGCATTTTTAGCCTACAGGCGCAAGATAATTTCCCTGTAAATGGAGTTAGCTCTAAGTACGAAGCTGTCCACGCCTTTGTGAATGCACAAATTCAAGTTGATCCTGATACGCAAATCGATCAAGGAATCTTATTGATAAAGGGTGATGAAATTATTGCTATTGGTGAAGGTATTAGCATTCCAAAAAATGCTATCATCCACAATGTTGAGGGGGCCTACATTTATCCTTCATTTATTGACGTCTATACTAATTATGGACTGGGAGATGTGGAGAAATCCGAATGGAAGCCGAGACCACAACTAGAGAGTAATACTACTGGAGCCTACTCTTGGAATCAAGCATTAAAACCCGAATACCAAGCTGCACAGCATTTTTCGCCCAATAAAAAAGTGGCTACTCAAATGCGTTCGAATGGTTTTGGTACTGTTTTAAGTTTCCAAAAAGATGGGATTGCTCGCGGTACTTCATGTGTTGTTAGCCTATCGGATAATCGCGCACAAAAGGTATTAATCAAAGAAAATACAAGTGCGCATTATTCCTTTAAAAAGGGTAGCTCTCGACAATCGTACCCAAGTTCATTTATGGGTTCTGTTGCCTTGTTGCGACAATCTATTTACGATGCGCTTTGGGCAAATCACAATAAGGATGAAAGCAATCTGAGTTTAAATGCATTGCACCAAAATTTAAAATTGAAAGCCATCATTGAGGTCGACAACCGACATGCGGCATTAACGGCTGAAGAACTTTCCAAAGAGTTTAAGATGAACTTTATCATTAAGGGTTCGGGTGATGAATACCAAAATGTCAAAGAGCTCAAAAAGACAGGAAGCACCTTTATTCTTCCTTTAAACTTCCCCAAAGCATATGATGTTAGTAATGCATTCCTGACTTTAGACCTCACGCTAGAGCGAATGAAACACTGGGAGAAAGCCCCTGCAAACCCGGCAATATTGGCTGCTGAAGAAATTAAATTTGCATTTACTTCAGCAGACCTTAAAGATTCTAAAGACTTTATTCCCAATCTGAGAAAGGCACTCGATTATGGTTTGTCTAAAGAGGACGCTTTGCATGCATTAACAACAGTACCAGCTAAAATCATTGGTCTCGAAAACAGTCTTGGAAAACTCAAAAAAGGAATGAAAGCTAACTTTGTGATTTGGGATCATGACCTTTTTGAAGAAGATAGTAAACTACTCGAAAACTGGGTTCAGGGGGAAGGCTATACCGTTAACCAGCGAGAAGCATACGACTATAGAGGAATCTATATTCTCAAAATTGATGGGGAGCGATTAAACCTACACATCAAAGGTGATGCAGACAAGCCAAAAGCTGAAATTCTTGAAGAGGATAGCACTACGGTAAAAGTTCATTTCAGTATAGAAAATCAATTAGTAAATCTTCGATATGAGCGCGAAGAGGCCACCATTCGTTTGTCAGGGCACGGACAGAACCCAATAGAAGGACAAGCTCAATTGGCAAATGGCGATTGGGTGCCGTTTCTTATTAAAAAGAAAGATGCTTTTAAGGAGGCTGAAGAAAAGGATGCCGAGAATAAGCTTATCGACCTTGATAAAGTTCGCACCATAAACGATGTGGGTGAGCAATGGTTTCCGAATAGAGCTTATGGATGGGCTGAGAAACCAGAGCAAAAAGCTGTTCTATTTACCAATGCGACTATTTGGACTAACGAAGCGGTGGGGGTTTTAGAAAACGCTTCCATTGCAGTTCTAAATGGGAAAATTATTGCTGTGGGTAATGCCTCCGTTGAAACGATTAAAGCGAAATACCCCTTCACGATTATTGATGCAAAGGGGAAGCATATTACTACTGGGATTATCGACGAGCATTCTCATATAGCACTAAGAAGTGTTAATGAGGGCGGCCAAGCAAGTTCAGCAGAAGTGCGCATGAAAGACGCTTTAAACCCAGATGATATAAATATTTACCGTCAATTGGCTGGAGGCGTAACGAGTGCTCAACTATTGCATGGTTCCGCAAATCCAATCGGGGGGCAATCGGCACTCATAAAATTACGTTGGGGAGCTAGCGCTTCCGAAATGCTCTTTGAAGGGGCTAAGCCTTTCATCAAATTTGCCCTTGGCGAAAACGTGAAACAAAGTAATTGGGGCTCCTATTCTACCATCCGTTTTCCGCAAACGAGAATGGGGGTTGAGCAGGTCTACTATGATGCTTTTATCAGAGCTGATGAATACGATAAGGACTGGAAAGCATGGAACAAGCTTTCTGCTAGTCAAAAGAAACACTCAGAAATGCCTCGTAAAGATTTGGAGCTCGACTGTTTACTCGAAATTTTAAAGGATCAAAGAGAAATTACCTGTCATTCCTACCGTCAATCAGAAATCAATATGCTCATGCATGTTGCCGATTCTATGGACTTTACGCTAAATACATTTACTCATATTTTGGAGGGCTATAAAGTAGCTGAAAAGATGAAGGCTCACGGCGTAGGAGCTTCCACTTTTTCTGACTGGTGGGCCTATAAATACGAGGTAAATGATGCCATTCCACACAATGGAGCTCTGCTTCATAATATGGGAGTTGTAACGGCATTTAACTCCGATGATCCGGAGATGGCAAGAAGACTAAATCAGGAAGCTGCGAAAGCAGTGAAATATGGAAATGTATCTGAAGAGGATGCCTGGAAATTTGTGACATTAAACCCTGCCAAACTACTACATATAGATCATAAAGTGGGGTCTTTGAAAAAAGGGATGGACGCTGATATTGTGGTGTGGTCAGGACATCCAATGTCTATTTATACAATTGCCGAACAAACTTATATTGACGGTAGATGTTATTACTCTTTGGAGAAAGATCGCGAATTACGTGAGCGCAATCAAGCAGAACGCGCCCGATTAATTCAGAAGATGCTTCAAAAGAAAGAAAACGGAAAAAGCACTCAGAAAATTCCAAAAGAAAAACACCATCACCATCACTGTGATAGTATAGACGAATAGTTATGATGAAAAAATATACATTACTCACTTTAGTTATTGGCTTGTGCTTAAGTTTAAGCGCTCAAACGCCAGCCTCAGAACAAAGCAAACGCATCATGTTGTATGGTGCCACCGCGCATCTTGGAAACGGAGATGTTATTGAACACTCACTCGTAATCCTGGAGGATGGTAAAATTCTTACCGTGGAGGATGCGACGAATATCCGCATCGACATTTCGAATGCCGAGTATTATGATGTGATTGGAAAGCATGTTTATCCTGGGTTTATTCTTCCCAATAGCACCTTAGGCTTAGCAGATATTGATGCTGTACGGGCTACACGCGATTTTGATGAAGTGGGAGCTTTCAATCCTCATGTCAGAAGTATTATTGCCTATAATACCGACTCTCCTATTATTCCAACTGTGAGAACGAATGGTGTATTAATGGCGCAAATAACTCCGCGAGGAGGGCTCATTTCTGGTAGTTCGAGTGTAGTAGAGTTTGATGCTTGGAACTGGGAGGATGCGCTTTACAAGGAGAACGATGGGATTCATATGAACTGGCCAAAAACACCTTGGCCATATAGCAAAACAGAACATCCCGAAGCTCACAAAGCATTTAAAAAGAACCTTAAGGAGCTTCGTTCCTTCTTCGAGGAGTCAAAAGCTTATGCTGCTCACGAGCATTCAAAAAGTGACCAAAGATTAGAGGCCATGATGGGTCTTTTTGACGGCTCTAAAAGCTTGTTTATCAACGTCCGTCGTGCAAAAGAAATTAAGGAAGCGGTATTGTTTGCTCAGGAGATGCAGGTGAAGAATATTGTTGTTGTTGGAGCTGAAGACTCTTGGCGCCTTGCCGATTTCCTAGCGGAGAATAATGTTTCCGTAATCTTAAACCGAGTTCACAGCCTGCCGATACGAGCTGCTGAGGATGTTGACATCGCCTATAAAAAGGCTAAAATTCTTTTTGACGCTGGCGTTCTTTACTGTTTAAATTACGATGGAGATATGGAGCGAATGGGCTCTCGCAACCTTCCTTTTACAGCTGGTACTACCGCTGCTTATGGGCTCACAAAAGAAGAAGCCTTAATGAGTATTACGCTTAATCCCGCTAAAATTTTAGGTATCGACAAAACCGTTGGCAGCCTAGAGGCTGGAAAAGATGCTACCCTATTTGTGTCAGAAGGGGATGCCTTAGATATGATGGGAAACAATATCCGTTTGGCTTTTATCAGAGGTAAAAAACTCGACTTGACGAATCATCAAACGGAGCTTTACGAGAAATACAAAAAACGTCATCAGCAAATTGCGAATGACTAAACTAGTAATAGGCGTGAGCATCTGTATCACAATATAGTGGATTTTAACTTTCATTCTTTAGCATTATCATGAAATACCGAGCGTTTACCAAAGAAGAGTTAGAGACTTTTAAAGAAGACTTCATCAAGTTTTTATCGGCGAACACCATTACCGGAGAAGACTGGAAAAAGATTAAAGTAGAAAAGCCAAACGAAGCCGAAGAACTTTTAAATATGTTCAGTGATATTGTTTGGGAAAAGTCTCTTTCTAAAATAAAATACTTGGAGCATAGCAGCCAAAAAGACCTGAAAGTCTTTAGATATGGCGAAGATAAGGTGGAGATGGTAGCCTTCAAGGTAAGGTCTGAACAGGCTCCTTCCTTATTAGAGGAAAGCACCTTTGCTGAACTAGCAGACGGCTCATTACAATTAAGCGACTTGGCTCCGGAATTCTACACCTCGGAAAAAACTTATAGCGACACTCGCGAAATGGAGCTCTTCAAAATGATGGAAGAAGGATGTCGTCCTACTAGCGAGCAATTTTATTACGGCATTAAATCCCTGCTTAAAAAATAGATTCAGATCTAGGCTCAGTTGTCGGTTCCCAACTTTAGGCATTGTATTTGTCTTTACATTTGTATATTTGCTAACGATGACTAAGTTACAGACATATTTATTGCGCTTTCAAGCAGTGATAATGGCCATTTTTGTGGCCATGCTCAGTATGGGTTTTACCTATAACTGGGAGGTTTGTAAAATGCAAAGTCAAGAAGTGGTTCACTGCTCAAGTGTAGAAACGAGTTCTTGTTGCTGTGTTACCCCTAGCCAAGCGCCCATTTGTGCTTGTGCTACCCTCAGTCATAACAGTTGTGATCTTAGTTTTAGCAAGTATATTCAATTTACTTTTGAAGCACCTTCGCTTGACGTTCAGGAAATACTCCCTGAGTTCAATATCGATATTATTCCTTTCTCACATCTTGGATTAGACCCATGTGAGGAATTCCTTTCAACTTATTGTTTGCTAGAGGAGATCAGTTTACCGCCACCAAAGTCGGGGCGCGATATACTTTGCGATATTCAGGTCTTTATTATTTGACACTCTTTTAACTAGGAAGATTTCTTCCTCGTAAAGGATATTCATTTAATTAAAAGAAGACATGAAAAAAGTACTTGTATTCCTGATACTTATATCGGGGAGCTTTAGCAATATGTATGCTCAGGAGGATCATTCAGAGCACGAAATTAAGGGCTATGTATTTGAGCGCGATGCTCGAGGGGATTTGCAGCCATTACCTGGCGCCCACGTGTTTTGTCCTAAAGAACAAAAAGGGGGCGTTACCGACGCAACCGGAGCTTTTGTATTACACGTTCACCACCCATTTCCACATCCAATTATTGCGAGTTTTGTTGGTTACGAAGCCGACACGATTGTGCTGAAGGCAGCCAAGCCTATTCAGTTTGTGTTGGAACCCATAACACTAGACGAAGTGCTGGTTTTCGACCGTCAAAAGTCGAATGCTAAATCTTTGATAAAGGCGGTAAATGTGGAGTATATCTCTGGGGCCGAACTGCAAAAAGCGGCTTGTTGTAACCTTTCAGAAAGTTTTGAAACCAACCCTTCGGTAGATGTAAGTTTTACAGATGCTTTAACGGGGGCTAAGCAAATTCAGATGTTGGGCCTCGATGGTGTTTATACTCAAATACTATTCGAAAATATGCCGCTTTTAAGAGGCCTTTCGGCTTCTTATGGTTTGGGTTATCTTCCGGGCTCTTGGATTGAATCGATTCAGATTGCCAAAGGAACAGGCTCGGTAGTGAACGGCTTTGAGTCGCTTGCAGGACAAATAAATGTGGAGCTATTTAAGCCTCAAACGGCAGATAAATTATTTTGGAATACTTACCTGAGTAGTACGGGAATGATTGAAAATAATTTTGTGACCAGCACGCAATTAAAAGATAATTGGCGCACAGCTATTTTAGGGCACTACGCCTATATGGGTCGTTCGGTAGACCATAATAAGGATGGTTTTGCCGATGATCCAGAAACCAAGCGATTGACCTTGTTGAATCGTTGGGAATATTCAGGATTTGATAATCGACATATTGCCTTTGGATTTCGCTATCTAAATGAGCGAAAGCTTGGTGGACAGTTAAGAGGCGAAGATTTAACGGCTACTCTTTATGGAATCGACATGAAAACCAATCAGGCAGAGGCTCACTCTAAAACGGGCTTTATTTTCGATAAACCTGCGACAAGTTTAGGGATTATAAGCTCGCTACGTTATCACAATCAGGAGACCTTATTTGGAGATCACCTCTATTCGGGTACGCAACATAGCTTGTATTTGAATGCTATTTTTCAATCGAATTTCGGTAGCGACGCAAATAGTTATAAGTTGGGAACCAGTTTGTATAGCGATCGCTATGAAGAAACTCTTGATGATCATCAGCTTTCTCGTAACGACCAAACTTATGGCTTGTTCGGTGAATACCAAATGAAGCGAGGAGAGCGCTTTTCTGGAATTATAGGCCTGCGTGCCGATCATAATAACCAATGGGGAATGTGGTATAGTCCACGTGTACACATGCGTTTTAACCCACTAGAGGATATGGTTGTACGCGTGTCTGCTGGGAAGGCTTATCGCCAGGCAAATGTATTGGCCGAAAATCTATCCTATTTCTTTAGCTCACGCGACTTGAAAATGTTGAATTTTGAATATGATTCATTAACTCAACAAGTTGTTGAAGTCCCAGCTGATTACTCAGACTTAACGGCCGAAATTGCCTGGAATTATGGTTTTAATTTCACCTATAATTTCTACCTTATAGGGAAAGAGACGAGCTTTAATGCAGACTTCTACCAAACCGATTTTGTCGATCAGGTAATTGTAGATGTCGAACAAGGCGATCAAGTACGTTTTTATAATTTAGATGGGAAATCCTATTCTAGGAGTCTGCAGTTGGATGCTACCTTTGAGCCCGCCGATGGTTGGGAGATAAAGTTTGCCCAAAAGTGGAATGAGAGCAGGAGTACTTTTGATGGAGTTTTAAAAGAAGTTCCATTTATGCCCACAAGCAGACAGTTATACCAAGTTTCGTATTCTACTTGGCAGAACAAGTGGAAGGCAAATATTACTCTACAAAATATTGGTTCAAGTAGAATTCCTGCAAAAGGTGATGTAGCAGAGGAATGGTCCGAGAGTTTTAAAATGCTTTCGGGACAAATAACAAGAAAATTCAAAAGATTCGATTGGTATCTGGGGATTGAAAACGCCTTGAATTTCACTCAAGAAAACCCAATTCGAGGGGTTGATAATCCCTTTGGAGATGAATTTGATGCCTCTATGATTTGGGCTCCAGTGATGGGTCGTAAAATCTATTCTGGAATACGCATAAGTATTAACGACTAAAGAAAATAAGATGAAAAATATACTGATCATATTTGCATTATTCTTCACTACATCGGTGATGGCTCAAAGCAAAAAAGTACAAACGGTGAATATTCAAACTTCAGCCATTTGCGAAATGTGCGAAGATTTGATTATTAACAAAAACCTCGCTTTCGAAAAGGGAATTAAGGGTGCTACGATGGATGTAGAAACGGGAATCTTAACAGTTCGTTTCAGAAAAGATAAGACTTCTTTGGATTATATTAGAGCAACCATTTCAAAATTAGGTTATGTGGCCGATTCGGTAAAGCCAGACATGGATGCCTATAATAAATTACATTTCTGTTGCAAGAAACCACTTGAGGAAGAAAAAGAATAGTGCCTAAGAAGCTGGGCTTAAAAGAGAATCTACCGCAGTTTTCACTGTTGGTATTGGTAAATGCCTTTGTTGGGGGCATGGTGGGCTTAGAGCGCTCCATACTACCACAAATTGCTGCCGATGAATTTGGAATGGCTGTAACGACAGCCATTCTTAGTTTTATCATCGTTTTTGGACTTGTAAAGGCTTTTACCAATTATTTTATGGGCCGATTGGCAAATCGGTACGGGCGAAAAAAGCTCTTGGTTGCCGGTTGGCTTTTTGCCATTCCAATCCCTTTTTTACTCTTGTATGCCGAATCCTGGACTTGGATTATTTGGGCGAATGCCTTTTTGGGAATCAATCAGGGCTTGGCTTGGTCGAGTACCATTATTATGAAAATTGATTTGGTAGGCCCTAAAAATAGAGGTTTAGCTATGGGGATTAATGAGTCGGCAGGATATCTTGCGGTTGGACTTATGGCATTCCTCACGGCATCGATTGCTTCTAATTACGGCTTATACCCTTATCCTTTTTACTTGGCATTTGTGATCTTGGCATTAGGCTTATTTACTTCCATCGTGTTTGTAAAAGACACTACGGCTTTTGTAGCACTCGAAGAGCAAGAAAGTACTTTGCCAAAAATGGAAAACGTCTTTAAAGCCACCACCTTTACTAATTCAAACCTTTCGAGTATCACTTTTGCAGGATTGGCAAATAATTTAAACGATGGAATGATGTGGGGCTTGCTCCCTATATTGTTGAGTACGCTTTCTTTTTCGTTAAAGGAGATTGGTTTTTTGGTCGCCTTATATCCAGCCGTATGGGGTCTTGGACAATTATTTACAGGAGCCCTTGCCGACAAGTATTCTAAAAAGGGACTATTGGTCTTAGGAATGATGATTCAAGCTTTTGCCATTTTTATGTTCGCTTACTATGAAGCTTACAATATGATGATGCTTGCGGCAGTATTATTGGGTCTTGGAACGGCTTTAGTGTATCCTACCTTTTTAGCGGCTATTGCCGATTATAGCCACCCGCAACAAAGGGCTGAATGTATTGGAGTGTATCGTTTGTGGCGCGATTTAGGTTATGCCATTGGAGCTTTAACCTCAGGGATTATTGCTGATGTTTATGGTTTGCAAGCTGCTTTTGTGGCGATTGCATTCATAACTCTAAGTGCTGGCTTGCAGATTGTTTTTAGAATGAGGAGTTAGTATTAAGTAGTCTGGTATTATCCAAACAACTGACAAGGACCCTCAATTTTCAAATCAACAAATTATTAATTAAATAAGGTTTGATAAACTTCTTCAATCTTACCAAATTCTACAATTTTAATCACAAATTTTCCTTTTTCAACTTTGTTATAGCGAGAGATAAATATCTGTTCGAAACCGAGTTTTTCGGCCTCAATAATTCGTTGGTCGATTCTTGTTGCAGGGCGAATTTCTCCCGAAAGACCAATTTCACCAGCAAAACAAATTTTATCGGAGATAGCAATATCTTCGTTGGAAGATAAGATTGCCGCGACTACACATAAATCAATTGAAGGATCGTCTACTTTGATACCTCCGGTGATGTTTAAGAAGACATCTTTTGCGCCCAACTTAAAGCCACATCTTTTTTCGAGAACCGCCAAGAGCATGCTCAGTCGGCGTAGGTCAAAACCAGTAGCGCTACGCTGAGGTGTTCCATAAACGGCTGTGCTAACCAAGGATTGAATCTCGATGAGCATCGGGCGCATACCCTCTACGGTAGCGGCAATAGCCGACCCACTTAGAGCTTCATCTTTTTGGGAAATTAGTATTTCTGATGGATTGTGAACTTCGCGCAATCCATGGCTCACCATTTCGTAAATCCCTAATTCGGCAGTGGAGCCAAAGCGGTTTTTTTGAGCGCGCAAGATGCGGTAAATATGATTTCTGTCACCTTCAAATTGCAGCACAACATCCACCATGTGCTCTAGAATTTTCGGTCCTGCGATGCTACCATCTTTGGTGATATGACCAATTAAGATTACAGGAGTTTCGGTTTCTTTGGCAAAGCGCAATAATTCGGCAGCACACTCTCTAATTTGAGAAATGGACCCCGGAGAGGAATCGATTGCTTGTGTGTGAAGCGTTTGAATGGAGTCGATCACCAATAAGTCAGGTTCTATTTGATCGACGTGATGGAAAATGTTTTGAGTAGCCGTTTCGGTGAGTATATAACAATCAGAACTTCCTTCGCCCAAGCGCTCGGCACGCATCTTTATTTGTTTGTCGCTCTCTTCGCCAGAAACATAAAGGGTTTTACAATCCTTCATACCTAAGGCCAGTTGCAACATTAAGGTCGACTTACCAATTCCGGGCTCACCGCCTAAAAGAACGATTGCTCCAGGAACAATTCCGCCACCTAAAACACGATCAAATTCTATATTGTGTGTTTGTATGCGCGATTCTCTCTCAAGCGAAATATCGGCTACTTTTAAGGCTTTTATTTTGCGTTTAGAAGCCGTTTTCGACCAAACTTTTACCGCTTCTTTCTGAACAACTTCCTCAACGATAGTATTCCAGCCTTTGCAGGCAGTACATTGACCTTGCCATTTTGGGTGTTGCGTACCACAGCTCTGGCAGAAATAAGCAGTTTTGACTTTTACTTTGGCCATCTATCCTTGAATAATCTTTTCTATTATTTGAGAACTCGAATAGCCCTCAACAAATTCTATGGTGCGCACTTCCCCGCCATTTTTCAGAACGATTTCATGCCCTACAATTCCTTCGATACTATAATCGCCACCCTTCACTAAAACGTTAGGATTTACATTTTCTATGAGCTTGATAGGAGTTTCTTCATCAAAGAAAACTACTGCATCAACAAATTGCATGGCAGCCAAAAGATGCGCTCTGCTAGCTTGATCTTTTACGGGCCTCGAAGGTCCTTTTAGCCTCTGAACAGAAGCATCGGTATTGAGTCCGATAATTAATTTATCGCCCAAATCTCTAGCCTTAGCTAAATAGTCGATATGCCCCAAATGGAGTAGGTCGAAGCAACCATTGGTGAAGACAATCTTTTTATTGTCGGCACGCCAGTTGGCTAGGGTATTATCTAATTGTAAAGGGTCTAGTATTTTAGACTGAAGGAGTTTCACCTGCTTCATTGCGACTCATTTTTCGTTTAGCGAAAGATAAAACAATTGTCGCAATAATTCCCGTGGCAATAATCATTATTGACTGAGAGGTGTGTATTAAAACAGCTAGAGTGGCTCCAGTGGTTTTCGTTAAGCCTATGCTGGCTATACCTAAAGTAACCGCAGCATGATAAGGCCCTAAACCTCCTTGAACAGGAACAATCATACCCAAACCACCAATAACCATGATGTATAAGCCATCAATAATATCCAGATCAGAAGTTGCTGAGATACTGAAAAAGCAGATATAGGTCATCAGTAAATACATCAACCAAATCAAAATTGTGTACACGGCAAAAAGTCCTTTTTGCTCCATGTGGAAGGCTGTTTGAAAACCTTCTTTTACACCTTTTCCAAGGCTAACAACCTTTTGGTATAGTTTCGATTCTTTGAGTTTATTTCTGAAGAAATACAGGCCAATAACAGTTAAGGCAATGCAAGAAAGTACAATAATGTTTGTGTTGCTTTCTTCGCTCGGACTCGTTTCGGCGAATACAGTTCCAAAGAAACTACTAAGGGCTTTAAACTTCAGTATAAAGCTTAAGCCAATACAAGTAATTAATAAGATGAAATCGATGGTGCGCTCTAAGAGAATCGTTCCAAAGAGTTTGTTAACGGGAATTCCAGTCACCTTATACAGACTTGTGCAGCGTACAATTTCTCCTGCACGAGGAAAAATCGCATTGGCGAAATAGCCCGCAGCAATAGCATGAGTAGCATTACTTACAGAAGTGTTATAATTCATGCTTTTCAGCAACAGCAACCACCTTAATCCTCTAAAGATATATGCTAGATAACCGAAAATCATGGAGTAGAAAAGCCATTGATATTCTGCATTCCGTATATCCTCAAGCATTTGATCTAAATCTTTGTCTTTGAATACCACATATAAAATGAGTAAACCAAAACTTAGGAAGAGCAGGTTTTTGAGAATGGAAAGCAGTTTGGCCTTCATACTAATCTAAAGTGTTTGTTTCTTCGTTCGGGAAGATTAATGTAGGCTTAAACAGCTTCGCTTCTTCGAAAGGCATAATCGCATAAGTGATGATAATCACTATGTCGCCAGGCTGAACTCTGCGCGCCGCGGGGCCATTCATACAGATTTCACCAGAACCTCTAAGCCCTTTAATGGCATAGGTTTCTAGGCGCTCACCGTTGTTGATATTCACGATTTGCACTTTCTCACCTTCGATGATGTTCGAGGCATCCATTAGATCCTCGTCGATGGTGATACTTCCGATATAATTTAGATCCGCTTGAGTAATCTTAACTCTGTGAATCTTAGACTTTACTACCTCTATTTGCATGCCGCAAAATTAGTTAAATAAATTAAACTCCAAGACTATGTTGTCTATTAATCGAACAGGCCCCGCAAAGACTGCGATACAGGCTATATGTTTCTGGTAATCAGACCATTGCAGGCTGGGTTTTAAGCTCTGATAATCACTTATTTCGAAGTATTCGAGCTCCAAAAGGGCTTCTTTTTGAAACTCTCCCGCTATCCACTGTTTCAGTTCAAGAACGCTTAATCTGTCTTTTAGGCTTTTTGCTTGGCTTAAAATATGATAAATTTTAGGAGCTATTTGTCGATGCTCAGGGCTCAGCAGTAAGTTTCTGGAGCTCATAGCTAGCCCGTCTTCTTCGCGAATAATTGGGCAAGGAACAATTTCAAGGGCTCTATTTTCCATTTTGCTCAAGGCTCTAATAATAGCTAGCTGTTGGAAGTCTTTTTCCCCAAAAAAGGCTTTGTTGGGTTTAACGATGTCAAATAATCGAGAAACTACGCTTGCCACCCCTTGAAAATGCCCCGGACGATTTGCTCCCTCCATAACCTTGTCGAGTAAGCCGAAATCGTAGTCTTTCGCGCGGAAGTCAGCGGGGTATATTTCTTCTTTAGGGGGGATAAAAACTAAATCACAGCCAGAATCCTTCAGCAGCTTTAAATCTTGCTCCGTACGCATTGGGTAATTTTCTAAATCTCCACTATTGTTGAATTGTGTGGGGTTCACAAAAATACTGCATAAGCATATATCGCTCTCTTTAATGGCTTTTTCCACCAATGTAAGGTGACCTTGATGTAGCGCCCCCATGGTGGGCACAAAGCCTAAGCTTAAGCCTTGGCCGTTTTCGAGCAAATAGCTTTGTAAGTCTACTATTGTGTAAAATATTTTCATAAAGCCTTATTTTCAGTATTTAAAGCGCTCAAAGCTACTGAGAAAAATAAATAAGTCCATAATTTTTTGTAATTTTGCGACCTTATTTGAAGATTAACACTTGAAATTATGTCTAAGAAAAGAATACTATACGTTTCTCAGGAAATTACTCCTTATCTCCCAGAAAATGATTTGTCGAAGACAGCTCGCTTTTTGCCTCAGGCAATGAATGATGCTAAGATGGAGGTACGTTTGTTTATGCCACGCTTTGGGTGCATCAACGAAAGAAGACACCAATTACACGAGGTTATCCGTCTTTCGGGGATGAATCTGATTGTCAATGATATCGATCAACCCTTAATTATTAAAGTAGCCTCGGTTCCTCAAGCGAGAATGCAGGTTTACTTTATTGATAACGAAGAATACTTCAAGCGAAAGTTTACTACAGTTGACGGAAAAGATAAGTTCTATAAAGACAACGACGAACGCGCATTATTCTTTTGCCGTGGCGTAGTTGAGGCCGTTAAGAAGTTGGGCTGGGCACCAGACATTATTCACTGTAATGGGTGGATGGCTAGTTTCTTACCCTTATACTTGAAGAAATTCTACCACGATGATCAAATTTTTGAAAACTCAAAAATTGTATTCTCCTTCTATGATCAAACTTTCGAAGGGAACTTGAGTGCTGAATTAGCCGAGAAGATGAAATTTGACGGCTTTGAAGATTCAGAAGTAACAGGATTTGATAAAGCTGATTATATCAAATTGTGCGAGACTGCAATAAATAATTCTCACGCCGTTGTTAAAGGTAGTGCCGACTTAGGTAAGGACATCACGAAAATGATTGATGGAGCTGGTTTGCCTATTTTGGAGTATGCCGATGGTGACTACAAAGAGCGCTACAAAGAATTTTACGAAAGCTTATTAGAAGAATAATTTATTCGCAAATGAAAAAACTTCATCGAACCGCAGCATTTGTTGCTTGCCTAACAGTGCTGTTTTCTGCATGTAAGAAAGATTGGAATGAACTTGGGGCTAACCTTATTGTTGAAGAGGATTTTAACTTAGTTCATGTCGATACACTTTCCATAGAAACTTCGGTAATGATCGACGATTCTATTAAAGCATTGAATCACAACAATGTTTTTTTAGGCTCTATCAACGATCCAGTATTTGGATCGTCAAAAGCTTCTTTTTACACAGAATTCAGATTGCCGTCGAGTGATGTAGATTTTGGCGATGAAGCTCAAGCAGATTCTATAGTCCTTTCTTTGGCTTATTCGTCTTTTTATGGCGACACAACTATCGCTCAATTTATTAGTGTGCACGAGCTTACAGAGGCCATTTCGCCTACTGTTACCGATAGTTCAGGAACCGACAGCACTTTGGTGTTCTATACTTTTGATGATTTCGACTATGATGCTTCACCTTTGTTCTCGCAAAGTGTAAGTACTTATCCCAGTCAAAAAGTATGGGTTGATGGCGAAGAGGAAGTAGCTCAACTGAGACTTCATTTACCAATAGAATGGGCACAACATATTTTAGATGCCAACAGTGAAAATTTAGCAGATAACGAAGCCTTTTTAGAATTCTTCAAAGGTTTCTATATACAAGCTGATGCAAGTGGTTTGGGAGCATTGCTCAAATTTGATTTACTTCATCAAGCGAGTAGCATGGAAGTGTATTATCACAACGCTGAAGGTGATTCACTTTCTTACGATTTGCAAATCAATCAGAACTCAAATCGCTCGGTGCACTGGGATAACGACTATAGTGGAACGGAATTAGCCTTTATTCTTGAGGGAACAATTGCCGATCACGATGCCTATTTACAGGGTGGCTCTGGATTGAAAACAATCTTGGAAATTCCACATATTTATACTTTAGAAGATTCTGTTTATGTGGTTCACAAGGCAGAACTAATCTTGCCAAACAGACCATCTCTAAACGACAGCCTATTTACCATTCCATCTTCTTTACAATTGGAAGCCTTGGATGAAAATGGGGAACTTATAGCACTGGCAGAGGATTTAGCACAAGGCACTGCTTATTTTGATGGTAATTACGATGATGAATCGGGTGAGTACCGCTTTAATATAGCTCGTTATATCCAAAAGGTCTTATTAGAAGGCTATACCAACAAATTGGTATTGTCAGTCCCTTCGTCGGCTACTAGTGCCGACCGAGTAGCTCTTCAGGCTATGCAGGCAGATTCTTTAGGGATCCGCTTAAACTTAACCCTATCCAAGCAATAAATTTTTTAGTATATTGACTGATTGATATACTTATTTAATTGATAAAAATATGTGTGGAATAGTTGGATATATAGGGGCTAAAGAAGCTTACCCTATATTGGTGAAGGGATTAAAAAGATTAGAGTACAGAGGTTACGATAGTGCGGGGGTAGCCCTTTTGAACGGTCGTGGTCTCGAAATCCATAAAAAACAAGGTAAGGTTGCCGACCTCGAAGCTGAGGTGGGATCTAAAGATACTCATGCCACTCTTGGTATAGGCCATACACGTTGGGCAACGCATGGTGTTCCTAGCGATGCCAATTCTCACCCTCATTATTCTCAGTCTAAAAAAATAGCCATTATTCACAATGGTATTATCGAGAACTACGCTTCTATAAAAGAGCGTTTGATAAAAAGAGGCTATACCTTTCAAAGTGACACGGACACAGAGGTATTGGTGAATCTTATTGAAGATGTTCGCGAAAACGAAAAAGTAGATTTAGCCGAGGCAGTTCGCCTTGCCTTAAATCAGGTGGTGGGAGCTTATGCCATTGCGGTTATCGAAGAAGATAATTACGATCAGATAGTAGTTGCTAAAAAGGGGAGTCCTTTGGTGATTGGTGTTGGAGTGGATGAGTTTTTTATCGCCTCGGATGCAACGCCATTTATTGAGTACACCAAGCAAGCTGTTTATTTAGAAGATGAAGAGGTGGCTTTGATTAGTCGCGGACAGCCTTTGGAGATAAAGTCTATCAGTAACGAACTAAGGACGACTTATATTCAGGAGCTTGCTTTAGAGCTAGAATCTATTGAAAAGGGTGGTTACGATCACTTCATGTTGAAGGAGATTAACGAGCAACCTAAATCGATAAGAGATACGCTTAGAGGTCGTTTGTTGGTTGACGAGGGAACCATTCGCTTAGGTGGATTCCAAGAATACGAACAAAAGTTCCTCAATGCCGATCGCATTATTATTGTGGCTTGTGGGACTTCCTGGCATGCCGGTTTGGTGGCCGAATACCTCATTGAAGACTTAGCTAGAATTCCTGTAGAGGTTGAATATGCCTCGGAGTTTAGATATAGAAACCCTATTATTACCGAACGCGATGTGGTGATTGCCATTTCACAATCGGGAGAAACAGCCGATACGCTTTCGGCAATAAAATTGGCCAAATCCAAAGGCGCTACCATATTTGGTATTTGTAATGTGGTAGGTTCTAGTATTGCTCGCGAAGTTCATGCGGGAGCTTATACTCACGCTGGACCCGAGATTGGCGTTGCTTCAACAAAAGCATTTACCGCTCAGGTTACTATCTTATCGTTGATAGCTCTGAGTTTGGCTCGTAAAAAAGGAACGATCACTGAGGCTTATTTCCGCCAGCTGATTAATGAGTTAGATGCTATTCCCGAAAAGGTAGCTGCTACTCTTAAGATTGATGCTCACACACAATACATTGCAGGCCTGTTTAAAGACTCGCGCAACTGCTTGTACCTAGGTAGAGGGATAAACTTCCCAGTTGCTTTAGAAGGCGCTTTAAAGCTGAAGGAAATCTCTTATATACATGCCGAAGGTTATCCTGCTGCAGAAATGAAACATGGGCCAATTGCTTTGATAGATGAGAATATGCCTACCGTAGTAGTGGCTACCAAGTCGGAAAACTACGATAAGGTGGTTAGTAATATTCAGGAGGTGAAAGCCCGCAATGGTGAGATTATTGCCATTGTAAACGAAGGCGATACGGTGATTAGTAAAATTGCCGATCACGTAATTGAAGTTCCTGAAGTAGATGAGAAATTCAGCCCATTAATTACAACCATTCCATTGCAATTAATATCATACCATATAGCTGTTCTTCGCGGTTGCAACGTCGACCAACCGAGGAATCTTGCTAAGAGTGTTACTGTTGAGTGATACTGTGATGAAGTCTTTGGTTCCTTTTACTTCCTTTTGATTTTTCTTAATCTGTATGATTGATTTTGTTACGATGTATTTCCACTTTTTATATCTCTAACTTTAGTAGAAAGGTTTGTTTTGATATTTCTTGATAAAAGATATTCAAAGGGTTCCGAGTATCACATTATCTAATATATAACCACAATAATACATCGAAAGTTTAGATGATTTTATACAAATCTCGTTTGGGTCAATGATTTGTTGAGTAGGAGGGTTAAACGTTGAAAAAACAATTATATTAAAGACTTATTTAAATTCATCTTCAATAGATTTTTGTTCCTTTTCTTTCTTTAAAACGTTAGTTATAAAATCTGAAGAAAAACCTTTTCTTAACTCTGACACCATTGATTTTGAAAAATAAACAGCATCAGGGTTATGATCCAGGTACTCATTATTAATGTCTGTAATCTTTCCAAATTGAAAAACTAATTGATGGTTGCTCTCTGATTGGGAGAAAAATAAGCCCCTAAATAAGCATTTTTTGTAACCCGAATTAGACCAGTCTCCGCTACCATATTTAAACCACCCTTTAAGGGAAAGGTCTTTAATTGTTTTCTCGAGCTTTATCGACATCTTAGAAGCCTTTTCTTCCCACTTAAAATATTTGTCAAACATTACATTTATACTATCTACATCTTCAGCGGTCAGAGTGTAAGCAGCCGTCGTGATTGCTTCTGATATGTATACATAAGTATCTTTATTTTTTTCATCGAATTTCACTGATATATTACAATCAATCATTTGTCCTAGAATATCATTAAAGTGGTATCCTTTTGTATCAATTATATTTATTTGACTTTGTGAAAAAGCAAGAAAAGGAAAGAGTAATAAAATACAAGTTAAAAGTTTTTTCATGAGAGAGTTTTATCAAATATAAAAAAATCAAATTACTTCATACCACAACCGACGTTTGGGTCTATTGATAACAATCCAAATAATTTAGTTTTATTCTCCCAACAAAACCACCAGATAAATCTAAATACTTCCAGATAACATCAACTTTTAGATCTCTAAATGTTTTCATACTAGGGTCTGTACAAAAAGTATTAGTCATTAATTCAGTTTGTAACTCTAACCATTGAGATTGTGTAATTCCGTAATCGATAAAATAATCTGTATCTAACTGATAGATATACATCACTTTACCCATCCCTCCATATGTAGTCTTTACAGTTGTATATTGATCAACTACCATAGGTAAATTTTGATTCATTTTATTTGACACTTCTCCTAGTACTTTATTGATTTCTTCTTGAGTTTGTCCAAAAATAAAAAGTGGTACAGTAAGTAATAGTATTGATAGTATTTTTTTCATAATGTTTAGTTTTTAGAATAATCAAATATAGAAAAACAATAATATTCACTTTATCGATTATATAACCACAATAATACATCGAAAGTTTAGATGATTTTATACAAATCTCGGTTGGACAATGACTTGTCGAGTAGGGGGTTAAACCTTGA
>Ga0208879_1000048_pt1 | contig 124292 bp, 130 predicted proteins | sample Knorr_S15_td_Bot_FD_185605 | JGI IMG/M metagenome (GOLD analysis project Ga0208879, IMG submission 185605) | Marine microbial communities from Southern Atlantic Ocean transect - Knorr_S15_td_Bottom_ad_5009_LV_A (SPAdes) (version 2) | ecosystem: Environmental > Aquatic > Marine > Oceanic...
TGGACTACGCGGCACCGCTCTTCTCGGAGCTGGCCTTCTCCATGGCCGTCGAGCAGCTCCTGGAGCTGGACGTACCGCCACGCGCCACCTGGATCCGGATGCTCATGTGCGAGCTGAACCGGGTCTCGTCGCACCTGCTGTTCCAGGCCACCAACGGCATGGACCTGGGGGCCGTCTCCATGATGATCTACGGCTGGCGGGAACGCGAGGAGGTGCTGCGCTTCTTCGAGAAGGTGACCGGCCTTCGGATGAACCACAACTACATCCGGCCCGGTGGCGTGGCCGCCGACCTGCCCGATGGTTGGCAGGCCGACGTGCGGCGCCTCCTGGAGCTGATACCACCCCGCCTGGACGAGTACGACAAGCTGTTGACCGGGCAGCCGATCTTCCGGGGTCGCCTACAGGGCGTCGGCGTCATCACCCCGGCCGAGGCCCTCGCCCTGTCCGCCACAGGGCCCATCCTGCGATCCACCGGCTACGCCTGGGACCTGCGTCGGGACCAGCCCTACCTGGCCTACGACGAGGTCGAGTTCGACGTCATCGTGGGAACCCACGGCGATTCGTTCGACCGCTACGCCATCCGCCAGAACGAGATCAGGGAATCCCTGCGGATCGCCGAACAGATCCTGGACCTCATGCCCGCCGGGGACTACCGGGTGCAGGACAAGAAGGTCACGCCGCCGCCCAGGGCCCGCATCGACGAGTCGATGGAAGCCCTCATCCACCACTTCAAGATCTTCACCGAGGGCTTCCACGTGCCCCAGGGCGAGACGTATGCAGCCGTGGAGTCGCCACGTGGCGAGCTGGGCTGCTACCTGGTCTCGGATGGCGGCCCCAAGCCCTACCGAATGCACATTCGTGGCCCCAGCTTCGTGAACCTCCAGACCCTTCCCCACCTGATGGAGGGTGGCCTGATCGCCGACGGCGTGGCCGTCATCTCCTCGGTGGACCCGATCATGGGCGAGGTCGACCGGTGACCTTCTTCAACTCCGACAACGAGCGGCTGGCCCGGGAGGTCATCTCCCGCTACCCGCGTGCGCGCTCGGCCGCCATCCCCCTCCTCCACCTGGCCCAGGAGCAGGAGGGGTGGGTGACGCCAGCGGCGATGGTCCAGATCGCCGAGCTGACCGGGTCCACGCCGGCCGAGGTGTTGGGTACGGCCAGCTTCTACGAGATGTTCAAGTTCCATCCGGTCGGGAAGTACGTGGTCAACGTCTGCACCAACGTGTCCTGCCAGCTGCTGGGTGGCGAGGAACTGCTCGAACATGCCGAGGCCAGCCTCGGCGTGAGGGCCGGTGGGACCAGCCAGGACGGACTCTTCACCCTGGAGGACGTGGAGTGCGTGGCGGCCTGCACCGAGGCGCCCTGCTTCACGGTCAACTACCGGTACTTCCACCGGGCGACGACAGGCTCCTTCGACGAGGTGGTCGCCGACATCCGGGCCGGCCGCAGCCCCATCCACCGTGGAGCCGCCGGCGACGACGGAGAGCTACCGGAGCACGGCACCCTCGGGCGGGTTCGGCAGCACATCCCGGACGACCGACGGGCCGGCGTCGAGGCTCCCGAGGACGTGGTCGGTGCACCGCTCTGGCTGGCGGCCGACCGGGCGGGGGAGGGGTGACGATGGGATCCTCATACGTCCCCCACGCAGCGGGCTACGTCGACAACGGCGGGCCGAAGCTGGTCACCTCGCGCTTCGGCTACGAGGACTCCCACACGCTCGCCCGTTTCGAGGCCACCGGCGGGTACGTGGGCCTGAAGGCTGCGCTGGCGAAGCGACCGGCCGACGTCCACGGCGAGGTCCGCGAAGCGACCCTGCTGGGTCGCGGCGGCGCCGGCTTCCCAGCAGGCGTCAAGTGGGGGTTCTGCCCGGAGGGCGTCTGGCCCCGGTACCTGGTCGTGAACGGCGACGAGAGCGAACCCGGTACCTACAAGGACCGCCTCCTCATGGAGCGCGACCCCCACCAGCTCATCGAGGGTTGCCTGATCGCCTGCTACGCCCTCGGCCTGTCGCAGTGCTTCCTGTACGTGCGCGGCGAGATGGCACTCGCCCAGGAGAGGATCGCCACCGCCCTGAACGAGGCCTATGCCGCCGGCTACGTGGGGCGCGAGATCCTGGGTTCCGACTTCTCCGTGGACATCGTCCTCCACTGGGGAGCCGGTGCCTACATCGTCGGCGAGGAGACGGCCCTCATCGAGAGCCTCGAGGGCAACCGTGGAATGCCCCGCCTGAAGCCCCCCTACTTCCCGGCGGCGATCGGCCTGTACGGCAAGCCGACCATCGTGAACAACGTCGAGACGCTGGCCAACCTGCCGTGGATCCTCGAGCACGGGGCCGCCGCCTACCGCCGGTACGGCTCAGAGTCCTCTCCCGGGACCCGGATGTTCGCCGTGTCGGGCCACGTGAAGCGGCCCGGCGTGTACGAGGTGGAACAGGGCGTCACCACGTTCCGCGACCTCTTCTACGGCGAGGACTTCTGCCAGGGCATCCGCGAGGGACACGAACTGAAGATGTTCATCCCCGGTGGTGGCTCGGCCCCGTGGTTCTTCGAGGAGCACCTGGACGTGCCGCTCGAGGCCGCTGACGTGGGCGCCGCCGGGTCGATGCTGGGTTCTGGCGCCATCATCGTCATGGACGACAGCACCGATGCGGTGAAGGCCTGCCACCGCCTGGTGCGCTTCTTCGCCAGGGAGTCGTGTGGCAAGTGCTCGCCGTGCCGCGAGGGCACGGGCTGGGAGGAGAAGATCCTCCAGCGGATCCTGGACGGCCACGGGCGACCGTCGGACATCGACCTCCTGCTGGACGTGGGCGACAACATCAGCCCCGGGCCCTACCCGGTGGCGGCCCACACCGCCGAGGGCCTCGAGGTCGTGCCCTTCCCGCCCCGCCAGACCACCATCTGCCCGCTGGGCCCCTCATCGGTGGCGCCCATCGTGTCGACCATCCGCAGGTTCCGTCACGAGTTCGAGGCCAAGATCACCCGGGGCGACACGATCCCGGTATCCGCCGCGCCCGCAACCGCCGCGCCCGTAACCGCAGGGGGGGCCGGGTCATGAGCCCGCAGGCGGACGGGGACCAGGTGTCCATCGTGGTCGACGGTGAGACGGTCATGGCCAATCCGGGCGAGCTGCTCATCGATGCCTGTGAACGCACCGGCACCTACATCCCCAGGTTCTGCCACCACACCCGGATGAGGCCGGTCGGCATGTGCCGCATGTGCCTCGTGGACGTCGACACCGGCCGGGGATCGGCTCTGCAGCCGTCGTGCATGCTGGAGTGCACGCCCGGGATGGTCGTGGAGACCGAGTCCGACCGGACCCGCAAGGCCCAGGATGGCGTCCTGGAGTTCCTGCTCATCAACCACCCGTTGGACTGCCCGGTCTGCGACAAGGGCGGCGAGTGCCCGCTCCAGGACCAGACCATGGCCTTCGGTCCCGGCGAGAGCCGGTTCGTCGAGGAGAAGCGCCACTTCGAGAAGCCCATAAAGGTGAACGACAACGTCAACCTGGACAGGGAAAGGTGCATCCTCTGCGACCTGTGCACACGTTTCGCCGGAGAGGTGGCCGGCGACCAGCTCATCAGCTTCATGGCCCGTGGCGGCCAGACCCAGGTCAACACGTTCCCGGGCCTGCCCTTCTCGTCCTACTTCAGTGGCAACACCGTCCAGGTCTGTCCGGTGGGTGCGTTGACCGCCCTCCCGTACAGGTTCAAGGCCCGCCCGTGGGACCTCGAGGAGGTGGAGTCGACCAGCACCCTGGACAGCGTCGGCAGCCGGATCTCCGTCCAGTCGTCGTGTAACCGGGTACTCCGCTTCCAGGGAGTGGACGCCGACGCCGTCAACTGGGGCTGGTTGTCCGACAAGGAACGCTTCGTCTTCGAGGCATACGACCATGAGGACCGGCTGGCCACCCCGCTGCTGCGGGGCGACGCGCTCGGCAACCGCAGCCGGGATGGAGCCGAGTTGGTGGCTGCGCCATGGAGCGAGGCCCTGGACGTCGCCGCAGGGGCACTCCGCTCCGCTCCGGCCGACCGGATAGCGGTGGTGGGTGGCGCCCGGCTGACCAACGAGTCCCAGTACGCCTGGGCGAAGCTGGCCAAGGGCGTCCTGGGAACCGACCACGTGGACTCCCAGTTGGGAGACGGCCTTCCCGCCGACCTGCTCCTGGGGCTGCCCCGGGCGACCATCGACGAGGCCTGCACCGCCGGTGGCACCATCGTCCTGCTCGGGCCGGATCCCAAGGAGGAACTCGGCGCCCTCTACCTCCGCCTCCGCCACGCGGTCGTCCATGACGGCGCAACCCTGATCGAGCTGACGCAGCGCCGGACCGGCCTCACCGACCATGCCGCCCACTCGCTGAGGGTGCAGCCCGGGGAGGCCGCCGAGGTCGTGGCGGCCATGTTCGGGGGCGGGTCATCGGGAGGCGCGCTGGGTCGGTCGGCTGGAGACGTGGTTGGCGCAGGCGAGCTCCTCGCCGCGGCGACCGGTCCGATCACCGTGCTGCTGGGTCGCCCCTCGCTGGCCGAGGCTGCCGGACCGGTGGTCGACGCCGCCCTTGCGCTCCACGACCACCTTCCCGACGCCCGCTTCCTCTCCCTGCTGCGGCGGGGCAACGTACACGGCGCCATGGACATGGGCCTGGCGCCGGGCCTCCTCCCGGGCAGGACCACGCTGGCCGACGCAGATCGGTTCGCGGACGCATGGCCCGGAGTTCCTGACGCCGTCGGCCGCGACACCCTCGCAACCCTGGAGGCCGCAGCCGACGGCCAGGTAGACGTCCTGGTGCTCCTGGGTGCAGACCTGCTGGCCGACGTCCCGGACCGCGACCTGGCCCGCAGGGCCCTGGACGGAGCGGGCACCGTGATCGCCCTCGACCTGTTCGCCACGGAGACCGTCGCCAGTGCCGACGTGGTGCTGCCGGCCGCCGGACCTACCGAGGTGGACGGCACCTTCACCAACCTGGAGGGCAGGGTCAGCCGGGTCGCCCGCAAGGTCACCTCACCGGGCACGTCGCGTCCCGACTGGATGATCGCCGTGGACCTGGCGGACCGCCTCGGTACCGACCTCGGCTTCATGTCGTCTGAGGACGTGTGGGCCGAGTTGACCGCCGTCTCGGCGGTCCATGCCGACCTCTCGTCCGAGGCCATCGCCGCCGAGTCGACGGAGGGCGTCCTGGTCATGGGTGGCCTGGCGCTTGTCCGGCCGGAGCCCACCCTCGTCCCGGCCCGTCAGCCCTCGGCGCTGCGCCTCGTCGCCACGCGGTCCATGTACGACACAGGGGTCCTGGTGGCCCACAGCCCCTCCCTCTCAGGCCTGGCGCCCGGTGCCCGCGCAGCGCTGGAGCCCGCCGAGATGCAGCGCCTAGGCATCGTCGACGGCGAGGTGGTCGACCTTGTGGGCCCGAAGGGGACCGTCCAGGTTCCGGTGGTGGCCGATGCTGGTGTGGCCGCCGGGACCGTCCACCTCCTCGTGAACCAGCCGGGTGTCGACGTGGCTGCTCTGCTCGACGCCGGAGCACCCGTCACCGACGTGAAGCTGGTGAGGCGATGAGCCCGGCCACGCTGACGGCTCCCCTGGTCCTGGCCGCCGACCCCCTCCTGGACGGCGCCATAGGCCCGGGCATCGTCGGCATCGTGCTCATCAAGGTGGTGATGGCGTTCATCCTGCTGCTGGTGTCGGTGATGCTCATGGTCTGGTTCGAGCGCAAGCTGATCGCCGACATGCACAACCGGATCGGACCGGCCGAAGCCGGACCGTTCGGCATCCTCCAGACGCTGGCCGACGGCATCAAGCTGTTCTTCAAGGAGGACCTGATCCCGGACAGGGCCGATCGGGTGGTCTTCAAGCTGGCTCCGTACCTGTCGCTGGTGCCGGCCTTCCTGGTGTTCTCCATCGTGCCGATCGGGGGAGACTTCTCCGGCGACGGCACCGTCACCTGGTTCGGCGAGACCACCTACCTGCAGGTCGCCGATCCGCCCGTCGGGGTGCTGTTCTTCCTGGCCCTCTCGTCCGTCGCCGTCTACGGCGTGATGCTGGCCGGCTGGTCATCGGGTTCCAAGTACCCGTTGCTGGGCTCGGTCCGGGCCTCGGCCCAGATGATCAGCTACGAGGCGGCCCTGGGCCTGGCCATAGCGACGGTCTTCCTGACCTCGGGCTCGTTGTCCACCCACGAGATCGTGGCCCGTCAGGTCTCCGGCAGCTGGAACGTGCTGGCCACCGGCGTGGTCCCGTTCCTGGTCTTCCTGCTGGCCGGGACCGCCGAGTTGAACCGTCCGCCGTTCGACCTGGTGGAGGCGGAACAGGAGCTCGTCGGCGGATTCCACACCGAGTACAGCTCGCTGCGGTTCTCCCTCTTCTTCCTGGCCGAGTTCATGAACGTGATCACCATGTCGGCCATCGCCGTGACCCTCTTCCTGGGTGGCCCCGCCGGCCCGATCCTGACCGACACCCTGGGCTGGGTGTGGCCGGTGTTCTGGTTCAGCCTGAAGGTCTTCGTCTTCCTCTTCTGCTTCGTCTGGCTTCGGGCCACGTTGCCCCGCCTCCGCTACGACCAGCTCATGGACCTCGGCTGGAAGGTCCTCATCCCGGTGGCCCTCGGCTGGTTCCTCCTGATCGCCACGATGAACGTGGCTGACGACCTGGGTTGGCCGATGGTGCCGGTCGTGCTGGTCGGCGTGGCCGTTCTGGTGGCCGGAGCCGCACTGCTGACCGGTGCCATCCAGAAGGCGCGCGGCGATGCTCTCGCCGACCTGGTCGACGAGGGGCTGGAGGGCTGATGGGGTACTTCCAGGGCTTCGCCGTCACCTTCCGCAAGCTCTTCGAGAAGCGGGTCACCACCTCGTACCCGCGTGAGAAGCGGGCCAAGCCGGACCGCCTCCACGGCCGCCACGTCCTGAACCGGTACGAGGACGGCATGGAGAAGTGCATCGGATGCGAGCTCTGCGCCGGCGTCTGCCCGGCCAACTGCATCTACGTGAGGGGCGCCGACAACCCTGAAGACGCCCCTGTGTCGCCAGGCGAGCGGTACGGCTTCGTTTTCGAGATCAACTACCTCCGCTGCATCCACTGTGACCTCTGCGTCGAGGCCTGCCCGACCGAGGCCATCACCGAGACGAAGTTGTTCGAGTTCTCGTTCACCAACAGGTCCGACGCCATCTACACCAAGGCCGAGCTGCTGGTGGATGCCGAGACCGGTCGCCCCCGCCAACTCCCGTGGGAGGACTGGCGCGAGGGGGAGGACGAGATGACGTCGGCCTGGATGCGGGCCACCTCGCCCAGCGGCGACGTGACCTATTCGGGTCGGGTGGCCTGGTCGGCTGAACTCGGCTACGGCGTCCGGGCGCCCGAGGTCGGACAGGCCGGCGACGGTGACGACGGCGAAGTGGATGGGGGGTCGGCCTGATGGATGCCGCCGTGTTCCTGATCAGTGCCGCCATCGTGCTGACCGGCGCCGGCGGCGTGCTGGTGGCCCGCAACCCGGTCCACGCTGCGTTGTTCCTGGTGCAGACGCTGTTCGGTGTGGCCGTGCTGTTCGTCCTCCAGGACGCCACCTTCCTGGCTGCCGTCCAGGTCATCGTCTACGCCGGCGCCGTGGTCATCCTCTTCCTGTTCGTGATCATGCTGCTCGGGGTGGACCGTGCCGAGGACCTGGGTGTGGAGCCGATAGTCGGGCAGCGACCGGTGGCGGCGGTGGTGGGGGCCTCCCTGCTGGGGATGCTCCTGATCGCACTGCTGGTCTCCGTGGACGGGCCGACCGGCGCCCATGCCGCCAATGCCCCGCTGGGTGATGCCGCCGACAACACGCGTCTCCTCGGAGAAGCGCTCTTCACCGACTACGTCTTCGCCGTGGAGCTGACGGCCATCCTCCTGACCGTGGCGGTCATCGGCGCCGTCGTGCTGGCTCGCAGGGTGCGTGGCCCGCTGGCACCCCTTCCCGTCGTCGTGGTCGCCTCGGTGGCCGACGATGGCGAGCAGGGCGATGACGGGCCGCCGGACGTGGCCGAGGCGACCGATGTCAGCGACGAAGGGGAGGGCGCGTGATGGTCGTGACCACCTCCTGGTACCTGACGCTGGCGGCGATCCTCTTCTCAATGGGGGCCGTCGGGCTGCTCACCCGTCGCAACCCGCTCATCATGATCATGTGCATCGAGCTGATGCTCAATGCCGTCAACCTCACATTCGTCAGCCTCGGTTCCGAACTGGGTGACCTGGGAGGGCAGCTGTCGGTGTTCTTCGTGCTCGTCGTCGCAGCCTCCGAGGTGGTGGTCGGCCTGGCGGTGGTCGTGGCGATCATGCGCCGCCGACAGGGCGCCACGGTCGACGACCTCTCGGTGCTGAGGGGCTAGGGCGATGCTCGACCTCGTATGGCTGGTTCCGGCGTTTCCGCTGGCCGGCTTCCTGATCCTCACGTTCGGCGGTCGCCGCCTGGGTGAACCGACCGCCGGGTGGCTGGCCACCGGCGCCATGGCCGGCTCCTTCCTCGCCACCGCCGGGGCGTTCTACGACCTGGCCGGTCGCGACTTGCATGACCGCCGGTCCGTCACCACGCTGTTCGAGTGGGTGCCGGCGGGCGACCTGACCGTCGACGTCGGGTTCCTGGCCGATCCGCTGTCGCTCACCATGTGCCTGTTCGTGACGGGCGTGGGCGCCCTGATCCACCTCTACTCGATCGGCTACATGCACGGCGATGCCGACTTCCGCCGCTTCTTCGCCTACCTGAACCTCTTCGCCTTCGCCATGCTGATGCTGGTGCTGGGCGACAACCTGCTCCTCACCTTCCTGGGTTGGGAGGGGGTGGGTGCCTGTTCCTACCTGCTCATCTCGTTCTGGTTCACCGACGAGGCCAACGCCTCGGCAGGCAAGAAGGCCTTCATCACCAACCGGATCGGTGACTGGGGCTTCATGCTCGCCATCTTCATGACGTTCGCCACCTTCGGGACGGTCGCCTACGTGGACGTGCTGGACACGACGGCGGCAGGCACGGTGGCCACCTCCACGGCCACCTTCATCGCCCTGATGCTCTTCGTCGGGGCGATCGGCAAGTCTGCCCAGTTCCCGCTCTTCCTCTGGTTGCCGGACGCCATGGCGGGTCCGACCCCCGTGTCCGCGCTCATCCACGCTGCCACCATGGTCACCTCCGGTATATACCTACTCACCCGGGTGAACCCGATCATCGCGGACGCCGCCGACTGGGTGCCGACGCTCATTGCCTGGACGGGGGCCGGTACGGCACTGTTCGCTGCGACGATCGCCGTTGCGCAACGCGACATCAAGAAGGTGCTTGCGTACTCGACCATCAGCCAGCTGGGGTACATGTTCCTGGCGGTCGGCTGTGGTGCGTACGTGGCGGCGGTGTTCCACATGATCACCCACGCCTTCTTCAAGGCCCTCCTGTTCCTGGGCTCAGGCTCGGTCATCCACGGGATGGACGGGGACCAGGACATGGCCCACTACGGCGGCCTCCGTCGCCTCATGCCGGTGACGGCCGGGACGTTCGTGATCGGGTGGCTGGCCATTGCCGGGGTGCCGCCGTTCGCCGGGTTCTGGTCCAAGGACGAGATCCTGGCCTACGCCTGGAACGAGAGCCCCTTGCTCTGGGCGGTCGGGCTGGTCACGGCCGTGCTGACCGCCTTCTACATGACACGGCTCGTGATCCTCACATTCTTCGGGCGCCATCGGTACGCCGACCCGCGGCCGGATGAGGTGGAGGAGGCATGGGCTTCTGCGATCGCCGTCGCCGAGGAGGCCGTGGTGGCTGCTGCCGCTGCCCTGGCTGCCGCCGTTACGGCCTCCGAGGCTGCGACCGATGAGCCGGACGTGGCCGAGGCCGTGGTGGCGGCGAGGGCGGCCCACGAAGCGGCGGTCCTGGAACGCGACGGAATCGTGGCCTCAGCCGGGGAGCGCCCCGAACTCCCGGCCCTCGCCCTGTACGGCGCACCCGATATCGGGCCGGTGGCCGACCGGTTGCCCGACCAGGTGGCCACGAGGTCCGACCACCACCCGCACGAGTCGCCCTGGACCATGGGACTGCCCCTCGTCGTGCTGGCCGTCCTGTCGGTGCTGGGTGGCCTCATCCAGCTGCCGTTCTCCACTGCCACGAAGCGGCTGGAGGGCTGGCTGGAGCCGACCCTGTTCGGCAACGAGGTCCACCTCTCCGTGGGAACCGGCACCCTCTGGGTCCTCGCCGCCGTTGCCGTGGCAGGCGGCGCCGTCGGCATCCTGGTGGCGGTGGCCGCCTACCTGCAGCGACGGGTAGACCACCGGGCCTTCGAGCAGCCCATCCTCGCCGACGCCTGGCGCTTCGACCGGTTGGTGTCGAACTTCATGGGTGGGCCCGGCCGGGCCGGCTTCGAGGCCACGGCGAACTTCGACTCCACCGTGGTGGACGGCGCCGTCGAGTCGGTGGCCACCATGGTCAAGGCTGAGGCACGACTGCTGCGACGCTTCCACAACGGCCTGGTGCGCACGTATGCAGCCGGCGTCGGCGTGGGCGCGGTCGGCCTGGTCGTCTGGTTCCTCTCAAGGACGTCGTTCTGATGGCGGTGCTGGCGGCGGCCGCAGACGTCCCGTTCGCGGTCCTACCCGCCCTCCTCGTGGTGCCCGCTGCGGGTGCCCTGCTGGTGGTCGTGCTGCCGCGCCGCCGCCCCGAACTGCTCAAGCTGGTTGCCGTGGCCACCTCGATGGTGGTGGCCGCCATGACCGTCTGGCTGGTGGTCGCCTTCGACATCGACCGCGGGGCCGAGATGCAGTTCGAGTTCCGCCATTCCTGGATAGCGGACCTGGGCATCCAATGGCTGCTGGCCGTGGACGGCATCTCCCTCTTCCTGATCGTCCTGACCGGGATCCTCTTCCCCATAGCCCTGCTGGCGGTCGACCCGGGCCACGACGACCGGGCCTACTTCGCCTGGATGCTGCTGCTGGAGGCGGGCGTGATCGGCGTGTTCTGCGCCATGGACCTGATGGTCTTCTTCCTCTGCTTCGAGGTCGTGCTCGTCCCGATGTACTTCCTCATCGGGCGCTGGGGCCATGGGAACAGCGCGTACGCAGCCACGAAGTTCTTCCTCTTCACGATGGCCGGCTCGGCCCTGATGCTGATCGGCATCCTCGCCCTGGCGTTCCTCCACGCCGATGCCACCGGTGGGGGCCTGACCTTCGACCTGGTTGAGCTGGCCGAGGCCCAGAGCCTCGGCACCACCACGGCGCGCTGGGTGTTCCTCTCCTTCGCCCTCGCCTTCGCCGTGAAGGTGCCGCTCTTCCCGCTGCACACCTGGCTGCCCGACGCCCACACCGAGGCCTCGACCGCCGGTTCGGTGATCCTGGCCGGCGTCCTCCTGAAGCTGGGTACCTACGGGTTCCTGAGGTTCGGCCTGTACCTCTTCCCGGAGGCCTCGCACTTCTTCGCCCCGGTGTTCCTCACCCTCGGCCTGGTGGGGATCATCTACGGCGCGGTGGTGGCCACGATGCAGCGGGACCTGAAGCGCCTCGTCGCCTACTCGTCGGTCGCCCACCTCGGCTTCATCGTGCTGGGTACGTTCGCCCTGAACACCGAGGGCATCGAGGGTGGGCTGCTCCAGATGGTCAACCACGGTGTCTCCACCGCAGCCCTGTTCCTGCTGGTGGGGATGATCTACGAGCGGCGCCACACCCGCCAGATCGACGAGTTGGGCGGTCTCCAGAAGTCGGCACCGGTCCTGGCCGCCGTCTTCACGCTGGTCATGCTGTCGTCCATCGGCCTGCCGGGCCTGAATGGCTTCGTGGGAGAGTTCCTGGTGCTGGTGGGTACCTTCAACGCCCATCGCTGGCTGGCCATCGTGGCGACCGGTGGCGTGATCCTGGCTGCCCTCTACCTGCTCTGGGCCTACCAGCGCGTGTTCCACGGGCCCGCCGAGGGTGCGAACGCCGAGATGCCCGACCTGAAGCTCCGGGAGGGCCTGGTGCTGGCCCCGCTGCTGGTGCTGATCGTGGCGATGGGCGTGTACCCGAAGCCGGTCATCGAGCGGATGGAACCGTCGGTGGATGCCCTCGTCGCCCACATCGAGACCCACGTGGACGGGTTCCACGAGCCGACCAGCCGGTTCGGCGCCGACATAGTGGTCGGCGAAGGCAGCGACGATGCCGGGGACGACCACTGATGTCGCCCGTGGTAACCCCCGAGGTCATCTGGTGGGCGCTGCTGCCGCTGCTCGTCCTCTCCGGAGGCGGGTTCCTGCTGCTGACCATCGCATCCTTGGTAAGGCGCCTTCCCGAGGCACTGCCCCAGGCGTGGACCGTGGTCACCGGCCTGATCGTGCTCACAGCCACCGTCCCCATGTGGGACAGGGTCCAGTCGGACGGCCCGCGTTCGTTCCTCGGCGGGATGGTGGCGGTGGATGGTTCCACGGTGCTCGTCACCGCCATCCTCGCCATTGCGGTGGTGGCCACGGCCCTGCTGGCCCGCCCGTACCTCCGGCGCGAGGACCTTCCAGGCGTGGAGTTGTACGTGCTGCTGCTGATGTCGGCGGCCGGTGGCGTGGTCATGGCGTCGGCCGACGACCTGATCGTCCTGTTCCTGGGCCTGGAGATCCTGTCGATAGCCGTGTACGTGATGGCGGCCCTGCACCTCCGGCGGATCGAATCCCAGGAGGCGGCGCTGAAGTACTTCGTGCTGGGAGCCTTCGCCTCGGCCTTTCTCCTGTACGGCATGGCGCTCATCTACGGAGCCACCGGTTCAACCCGGATGGCACACATCAGCGGGTACCTGGCGTCGACCATCCTGGTCCAGGACGGCATGCTGCTGGCCGGAATCGCCCTGCTGCTGGTGGGCCTGGCCTTCAAGGTGGCCGCCGTGCCATTCCACGCCTGGACCCCGGACGTCTACCAGGGGGCACCCAGCCCCGTCGTGGCGTGGATGGCCGCCGGCGTGAAGACCGCCGGGTTCGCGGCGATGCTGCGGGTGCTGGTCGTGACGCTGGGTACGCACGCCTCGGACTGGCGGCCCGCCGTGGCGGTGCTGGCCGCTGCCAGCATGGTCGTCGGAGCATGGGTGGCGGTGCTCCAGACCGACGTGAAGCGGATGCTGGCCTACTCCTCGATAGCCCACGCCGGGTTCATCCTCCTGGGCGTACAGGCGGCCAGCGAAAGGGGCACCGCAGCGGTCTACGTGTACCTGTTCGTCTACACCCTGCTGGCCACGGGAAGCTTCGCGGTGATCACCACGGTGGGCGGCAGGGGCGACGCTGCCCACGGCCTGGATGCCTACAGGGGCCTGGCACGCCGCCAGCCCGTGCTGGCCGGCGCCTTCACCGTCCTCCTGCTGGGCCAGGCCGGGATTCCGTTCACCGGTGGCTTCGTGGCCAAGCTGGGCGTGCTGGCCGCAGTGGTCGAGGGGCGTACCTACTGGGTGGCCATGGTGGCCATGGCCGCCGCAGCCGTGGCGGCCTTCGTCTACCTTCGCATCCTCGTCGCCATGTACCTGGAGGCCCCGGAGTCGGACACCGCCGACCGCACCGAGGTGCCCGCCGGCACGAGGGTCGTCATCGGGGTGGCGTGCGCCGGGGTGCTCCTGATCGGGCTCGTCCCGGGATTCCTCCTGGACATCGCCTCCGATGCCGTTCCGGTCCTGGTGGGGGGCTGAGGAATGGCACATGGGAGCGCCGGCGAAGGCAATGGTCCGGTCTTAGTGATTGCGTGGTCGTCCGGTAGCCTGCCCGGGACGCCCGGCAGGTCAGCTCGTCCGTCGTCCTCCATCCGCTCGACTCGCTAGGTTCCCCACCCGTGTCCGACTTCCTTCGCAGCTGGTTGATGCTGGTGGTATTCGGCGGCCTCGCCGTGCTGCTGGCCTCGGCCTTCCTGGGCCTCGGCAGCCTGCTGCGGCCGTCTAATGACACCCCGCAGAAGCTGATGACGTACGAGTCCGGCGTGGATCCCTACGGCGACATGTGGAGCCAGTCCAACATCCGCTACTACGTGTTCGCCCTGATGTTCGTGCTGTTCGACGTGGAGGCCGCCTTCATCTTCCCCTGGGCCACCCGCCTCGAGGTATACGACGTGTTCGGCCTGGTCGAGATGGCCATCTTCATATTCATTCTGGCCCTCGGGCTGTTCTACGCCTGGCGCAAGCGCCTGCTGCGGTGGATCTGAACGGGCAGGAGGCGTAGAAGATGGGTCTGGTCGAGAACGGCAAGCTGCCGAAGCCGCTTACCAAATTGCTCAACGTCAGCCGCAAGTACTCGCTCTGGGTATACCAGTGGGGCCTGGCGTGCTGTGCCATCGAGATGGGAGCGGCTTTCGCCTCGCCGCGTTACGACGTCATGCGTCTCGGCGTGATCCCGTTCCCGGCCAGCCCCCGTCAGGCCGACCTCGTGGTCGTCTCAGGCACGGTGACCGACAAGATGGCTCCCGCCGTGCGACGCCTCTACGAGCAGATGCCCGAGCCCAAGTACGTGATCTCCATGGGTTCATGTGCGAACTGCGGCGGCCCCTACTGGGACAGCTACTCGGTCACCAAAGGCGTCGACCAGATCATCCCGGTGGACGTCTACGTGCCCGGCTGCCCGCCACGCCCCGAGGCCCTCCTGGAGGGCATCGTGCTCCTCCAGGAGCGCATCGCCACCGAGGACATGGCCGAACGCTGGACGGGTGACCCAATTGTCGTCACCTGAGGCAACCGACGACGTGGACTCCGCTACGGAGGCACCGCCGGTTGACGAACGTCGTGATGCGGTTGTCGCAGCCCTGGCCGAGGCGCTCGGCGACGGCCTCGTCGAATCTCATGTAGAGGCCGGCGTCGAGGTATGCGTGAGGGTCAGCGCCGATGCATGGGTGGATGCCGGCCGGGCGTTGCGGGACCGCTGCGCCATGTCGTACTTCGGCTTCCTCTCGGCCATCGACTGGATGCCGTCGCCCTACGGGCGCGACATGGATGCCCAGGTGGACCTGGAGCCGTCCGTGGATGCCGAGCCGGCCGCAATGGAGTGGGGCCTCGCCGGTGGTGCCACCCGGTTCCAGCTCCTGGCCCGGGTGCATGACCCGATCGGCCACCTCGGTGTGACCCTCAAGGCCGACCTGGTCGGGGATAGGCCTGAGGTGGATTCCTGGATTGGCGTGTACCCGGGCGCCAACTGGCACGAGCGGGAGGCCTGGGAGATGTTCGGCATCTCGTTCCGGGGCCACCCCAACCAGGTGCACCTGTACCTGCCGTCGCACTTCGAGGGGAACCCCCTCCGCAAGGACTACCCGCTCCTGGCCCGACGGGTGAAGCCGTGGCCCGGCATCGTGGACGTGGAGCTGATGCCCGGCGGAGACGGAGACGACGGCGGCGACGAGGGGGAGGGCCCATGACCGCCGTGGGCGACCCCCGCCAGCTCGCCTACATCGCAGGCCAGGCCAGCGACGCCCGGGTGAACCTGGAGATCGAGACCGAGGGCATGACCCTCAACATCGGACCTCAGCACCCGGCCACGCACGGCACGCTGCGCATCGTCGTGAAGCTGGACGGCGAGCGGGTGATGCGCGCCGAGCCGATCATGGGCTACATGCACCGCGGCTACGAGAAGCTGGTCGAGGTCCGCACCTACCCGCAGGTCACCTCGCTCATCAACCGCATCGACTGGCTGGGCAGCTTCGCCAACGAGGTGCCGTTCATCCTGGCGGCTGAGCAGATCATGGGCGTAGAGGCGCCGCCGCGTGCCCAGTGGATCCGCACCCTCCTCTTCGAGCTCTCCCGGATCGCCAACGTCGTCCTGTTCCTCGGCGACATGGGAGTGCAGCTCGGCGCCGTCACCCCTGTGTTCTTCGCCTTCCGCGACCGCGAGTTCGTACTGAACCAGATCGAGGCCGTCACCGGCGGTCGATTCCACCCCAACTTCGACCGCATCGGTGGCCTCAAGGACGACATCCCCAAGGGATGGACCGAAGAGACGAAGGGCGTGCTGGGGCGGATCCGGACGTTCTGCGACGAGATGGAGGTCCTCGTCACGGGCAACGAGATCTTCCAGGCCCGGACCCGTGGGATCGGCGTCATCCCGGCAGACGTGGGCCTGTCCTATGGCCTCTCCGGCGCCAACATCCGCGCCAGCGGCGTCGACTGGGACCTGCGTCGTGACGGTGGCATCGGCCTCGTCCACGACAAGTTGGACTGGAAGGTCTGGACGCATCCGGACGGCGATTCGTTCGCCCGCTACTGGGTGCGCCTCCAGGAGGTCCGCGAGGCCTGCAACATGGTCGAGCAGCTGCTCGACGGGATCCCCTCGGGCCCGATCATGGCCAAGGTGCCGCGCATCATCAAGGTCCCACCCGGTGAGGCCTACGTGGAGACCGAGAACCCGCTCGGCGTCATGGGCTACTACGTGGTCTCCAAGGGCGACCTGGTCCCGTACCGGGTGAAGATCCGCTCGGCGTCGTTCAGCAACATCTCGATCACGCCATGGCTGCTCGAGGGCTCCTACGTACCGGACGTCGTCTCGATCCTTGCGAGCCTTTACTTCATCCTCGGGGACATCGATCGGTGAGCGGCGTCCTGACCCTTGCCGTCGAGCTGGCCTGGTGGCAGCAGACCGGCATCCGCGCGGTCCTGGGCCTGGTGGCGGTGCTTCTACCCGCCGGCATGCTTGTCTACCTCTTCCTGTTCAAGATGATGAGCTTCATGCAGAGCCGGTTGGGCCCCATGGAGGCCGGACCGTACGGCTCGCTGCAGCTGCTGGCCGAGGTCGGGAAGTTCCTCCAGAAGGAGGACATCATCCCCGAGAAGGCCGATCGCATCGTCTTCAAGGCTGCGCCGTTCGTGGTGCTCATCTCCACCTTCCTCCTGGTGCTCGTCATACCGGCGGGACCGGATGCCTGGTTCATCGACGTGGACACGGGGATCTTCCTGGCGTTGGCCGTCTCCTCGATCTCGGTTATCGGGATCCTGATGGCCGGCTGGGCATCGTCCTCCAAGTACTCGCTGCTGGGTGCCCTGAGGGCAGCCGGCCAGCTGGTGGCCTACGAGCTGCCGCTGCTCCTGGCGGTGGTCGGCGTGGTCATCCAGGCCGGCACGCTGAACGTCCAGGGCATCGTCATGGCCCAGGCCACCGGTGAGATCTTCGGCTGGGGAGGCATCGGCAACCCCTTCATACTCACCCAGTTCCTGGGCTTCGCCATCTTCCTCATCGCCGTCCAGGCCGAGCTCACGCAGCCGCCCTTCGACATGCCGGTGGCCGAGTCGGAGCTCGTCACCGGGTACCTCACCGAGTACTCAGGCATGCGCTTCCTGCTGTTCTTCATTAGCGAGTTCGCCACGGCCGGCATCTTCGCCGCCCTGGCCGCGACGCTCTTCCTGGGCGGCTGGTACGTACCGGGCATCGATCCGACCAGCGACCTGTTCAATGTCATCGGCCCGGCTGTCCTGCTGGGCAAGGTGATCCTGGTGTCCTTCCTGATCTTCTGGTTCCGGTTCACCTACCCCCGGTTCCGCGAGGACCAGCTGCAACAGCTGGCCTGGAAGGTCCTGATCCCGTTGTCCCTTGCCAACATCGTCGTCACCGGCGTGCTGAAGGTGGTCTTCTAATGCCAGGAACCCTGAAGATCCCAGGAATGCTGAAGGGCCTCGGGGTGACCTTTTCGACGATGGTGCGAACCCTCACGAAGGGGTCCCACACCGTCCAGTACCCGAGGGTCAAGGAAGCTCCCACTCCCCGTGCCCGTGGCGTGATCACGCTCCACGAGGAGAACTGCACGTCCTGCATGCTGTGCGCCCGCGAGTGCCCGGACTGGTGCATCTACATCGAGGGTCACAAGTACAAGGCACCGCCCCGCCGTCCCGGTGGCAAGCCGCGCCTGAAGAACGCCCTGGACCGCTTCGACATCGACTTCGCGCTCTGCATGTACTGCGGCATCTGCGTCGACGTGTGCCCGTTCGAGGCACTCTTCTGGTCGCCCGAGTACGAGTACTCGGAGCCGAAGATCGCCGACCTGCTCCACGACAAGACGAAGCTCAGCCAGTGGATGGAGACCGTCCCGGACTTCCAGGAGTACGAGTCGGGCAGCGAAGCCAAGAAGCCGACGGTGCCGCAGTGACCGTCCTGGCTGCCCTGGAGGGCATGGATCGCCTATCCAGCGGCGACGTCCTCGTGGCGCAGAACGTGGCCTTCGCCATCATGGCGATCACGATGGTCGCCAGCGCACTGCGCATGGTGACCACGCGCAACGTGGTCCACGCCGCCCTGTACCTCGTGATCGTGCTGGCCGGGGTGGCTGGCATCTTCATCCTGCTTGGCGCCGAGTTCCTGGGCGTGACCCAGATAATGGTCTACATCGGCGCCATCGTCGTCCTCTTCCTGTTCGGCATCATGCTCACGAAGGGCTCCTTTGGCGACGACGACGGCGTCACCGGCGAGAGGCGCCTGATGGCAGGCCTCGTCGGACTGCTGGTGTTCGGCGTGATGGCCGCCGCCCTGGTCGAGTCATTCGCCGATGCCGAGCTCTCCCGGTCGGGCCCGTCCACCACCGCCGACATCGCCGACAGCATCTTCGGCTACTACATCGTTCCCTTCGAGGCCGTATCCGTCCTGCTGCTGGCTGCCCTGATCGGGGCCATCGTCGTGGCCAGGAAGGACTGACATGCTGCTTAACCAGTTCCTGCTGCTGTCCGCCGTCCTCTTCTCGATCGGGGTCTACGGGGTCCTCGCACGTCGCAACGGCGTGCTGGTGCTCATGTCCATCGAGCTGATCCTGAACGCTGTCAACATCAACCTCGTGGCCTTCGCGGCATTCACCGGCACCATCGGCGGCGAGGTGTTCGCCCTCTTCGTCATCGCCGTGGCTGCCGCCGAGGTTGGTGTGGGGCTGGCCATGGTGCTGCTGCTCTACCGCAGCAGTCGGACCATTGATCTGACCACCGTCGACCGGTTGAGGGGCTGACACCATGAACAACCTCCTCCTTGCGGCCCTCTCCGCCGACGCCGGTCTCCCACTGGGGATCACCGAAGGCGGCAGCTGGCTGCTCCGCAACGTCTGGCTGATTCCCCTCCTACCGGCGCTGTCGTTCGTCGGGATCCTGACCTTCGGCAAGCGCATGCCGCGTGGCGGCTCCGAGCTGGGCATCGCAGCGTTGGGCATCGCCTTCGTGCTGGCGCTGCTGACCGGCGTCGCCTGGATGGACCACCGCGACAACTCCCATGATCAGGAAGTCCATGTGGCGGTCGTCCAGTTCGACGACCACGGCGTCGGGCACGGCGACGGGTCCGAGGAAGGCCACGGTGGCGGTCATCCGTCCCTGGCAGTGCAGCGCACCGCCGTCTGGTTCCAGGCGGGCGGCATGGAGTTCACGGTCGGGACGCTGGTCGACGGGCTGGCGGTGATGATGCTCGTCATGGTGACCCTGGTGTCGCTACTCGTACACGTGTATTCCACCGACTACGTGGCCGGCGACCGTCGCTACACCCACTACTTCGCATTCCTGTCGCTGTTCAGCGCCTCGATGCTCCTTCTGGTGGTCTCGGAGAACACCCTTCAGCTGCTCTGCGCCTGGGAGCTCGTGGGTGTCTGCTCCTTTGTCCTGATCGGGCACTGGTGGGAGGAGAAGCCCAACAGCGATGCGGCGTTGAAGGCGTTCCTCACCAACCGGGTGGGCGACATGGGCCTGCTGGTCGGGGTGACGGTGCTGTTCTTCGCCGCCGGCTCGGCCCTGCCGGGCCGCTTCGGTTCGTTCTCCATTGCCGAGACGAACGCCCTGGCTTCCAGCGGCATGCTGTCCCACACGGCGCTGGTGGTGGCCTCCTGCGGTCTCATGGCGGCCGTGATGTCCAAGTCAGGTCAGTTCTTCCTCCACACCTGGCTGCCTGACGCCATGGCCGGCCCGACGCCGGTTTCGGCGCTCATCCACGCAGCCACCATGGTCGTGGCCGGCGTCTTCATGATCGCCCGTATGTACGGCGTCTTCTTCGAGGGCTTCCAGATCGGCGGCAGCTCGATCAACCTGATGGCCTTCATCGGCGGCCTCACCACCATCGTCGGAGCCTGCATGGCCTTCGTGCAGCGCGACATCAAGAAGGTGCTGGCCTACTCCACGATCTCGCAGCTGGGCTACATGGTCATGGCGCTCGGGGTGGGTGCGTGGACGGCGGCCGTCTTCCACCTGTTCACCCACGCCTTCTTCAAGGCCTGCCTGTTCCTGGGCTCCGGCTCGGTCGCCCACGCCGTGCACAGCTTCGACATGAAGTCGGACATGGGCGGGCTGCGAAAGCACATGCCGCACACCTACCGGACGTTCATGATCGGCACGATCGCCCTCGCCGGCCTGCCGCCACTGGCGGGGTTCTGGTCCAAGGACGAGATCCTGGTCGGGACCGGCGGTTGGGGATTGCTGGGCGGCACCGGCGGCAACGGCGCCTACACCCTGATGCTCGGCATGGGCATGTTGACGGCGGCGCTGACCGCCGCCTACATGACCCGCTGCGTGTACCTGACCTTCTTCGGCGAGTTCCGGGGCCACGGCGAACCCCACGAGTCGGGCCCCCGCATCATCGTGCCGCTCTGGATCCTGGCGGGTCTGGCGATCGTCGTCGGCTTCCTGAACCTGCCCACCGGCTTCCAGCTGGCCCCCGGGTCGCTCCAGGAACGGTTCGGCCACTACGTGGAGCCCGTGGCCAGCTACTTCCCGGCCATCAGCCATGCCACGCCCAGCTGGTCGCTGGCCATTGCCTCGACGCTGGTGGTGATGGGCGGCATCGCAGCCTCCGGCTACTACTACTTCGTGAAGGTGGAGGCGGCCTCGAAGGCGGCCGGAACCAGCCTCACCGAGCTGCCCGACGGCCCGACCAGCAGGTATCCACTGGCTGCCATGGGCTACAAGCTGCTGGACAACAAGTACTACCTCGACCACCTCTACAGCGGGGTGATCGCCAACGGCACCAAGGGTCCGCTGGCCCGCATGGCATACCGGATCAACCAGCAGGTGATCGACAGGACGGTCGACGTCGTGGGTGAGACCGCCGTGAAGGTGGGCACGGTCGTCTACGACAAGATCGACCAACTGGTGGTCGACGGGGCGGTCAACGCCTCGGGCCGCGCATCCTCCGGGATGGGCGAGAAACTTCGAAGGGTCAACTCCGGCAAGGTCCAGAGCTACGCGGCGATTCTGTTCGCGGCAGCGACGGTCCTGGCCGGACTGCTCATAGTCATCGTCTAGGAGACGCCGACATGGAAAATCTGCTCAACGGCTGGGGTACCACCCTCGCCACCTTCTCACCGCTGGTCGGTGTGGCGATCATGATGCTCATCCCCGGGGAGCGTGAGCACCAGCACAAGATGGTCGCGCTCGTGACCTCCCTGTGGGTGGCGTTCCTGGGCGTGCTGCTCCTCATCTGGTTCGACATGGGCCAGACAGCCCAGCTGCAGTTCGTCGTGGACAAGCCCTGGATCGACGTCATCTCCAGCAGGTACCTGGTGGGCATCGACGGCATGTCCCTGCCGCTCATCCTGCTGACCATGCTGATCGTGCCGTTGTGCATCGTCTACAGCTGGGACCGCTTCCCGGACCCGGTCAACCCGAAGGCCTTCCTGATCCTGATCCTGATCCTCGAGACGGGGATGATCGGTACCTTCGTGGCCCAGGACCTGGTGCTCTTCTTCGTGTTCTTCGAGGTCGTGCTGCTCCCGATGTTCTTCATGATCGCCGTCTGGGGCGGCGAGGACCGGCGCTACGCATCCCTGAAGTTCTTCCTGTTCACCCTGTTCGGCTCGGCACTCATGCTGGTCAGCTTCCTGGCCCTGTTCTTCCTGACGGGCGCAGACACGTTCTCCTTCGCAGGCCTCGCCGACGCGGTGGCTGCCGGCGGGGTGTCGCACACCGCCCAACTCTGGATCTTCGGCGGCATGTTCCTGGGCTTCGCCATCAAGGTGCCGATGTTCCCGTTCCACACCTGGCTGCCCGACGCCCACACCCAGGCCCCCACGGTCGGGTCGGTCATCCTGGCTGCCGTGCTCCTGAAGTTGGGCACCTACGGCTTCGTGCGCATCGCCATCCCGATCCTGCCTGAGGCTGCGGTGGCATGGGCACCCTGGATCGGCCTCCTGGCGGTCATCGGCATCATCTACGGCGCCCTCGGGTGCCTCGCCCAGACCGACATGAAGCGCCTCATCGCCTTCTCGTCCGTTGCCCACATGGGCTTCGTGATGCTGGGAATCGCCACGCTCACGGACTTCGGAATCAACGCGGCGATCATGGGGATGGTCGCCCACGGCCTCATCACCGGGATGCTCTTCTTCATCGCCGGTTCGGTGAAGGAGCGGTTCCACACGCTGGAGATCGACCGGCTCGGTGGCCTGCTCGTGCAGGCGCCCCGCATGGGTTGGATATTCGGCTTCTGCGTCATGGCCTCGCTGGGCCTTCCCGGCCTGGCCGGCTTCTGGGGCGAGTTCCCGGCGATCCTGTCGGCCTACCAGCCGGCCAACGGCGTGCCGGTGGAGATCTTCCGGGTCTACATGGTGGTCGCCGCCCTGGGCACGGTCCTGGCGGCCGGCTACCTGCTCTGGTTGCTGCAGCGTGTCGCCTTCGGCAACCCGCCCGAGGAGTTCGCCGAGGACCCGAACATCACCGACACCACCAAGCACGAGTGGATCGCATGGGCACCGCTGCTGGCCCTCATCGTGGCGATCGGCATCTACCCGAACCTGGTCTTCCGGGTCACCGACGGGGCGGTGGATGCGTCGTTGAACGAGTGCCTGCGGGTGGACGAGCAGGTCCTGACGGCCGCCGAGGTGGCCGCGCTGGGGTGCAGCGACGTCTACGGCCTGGGTGGTGGCTCCGACGCTCCCGTAGAGCACGCAGTCGGGAACTAGCCAGTGGGCCTCGACCTCCTCACCCTCGCCTTCGAGCGACCGGCAATCGACTGGCACGCCATCGCACCCGAGCTGGTGCTGCTTACGGCCGGGTGCCTGATCACGCTGGTCGACATCGTCTTCCTGGAGAAGGCCCGTCCGTACACCGCGGCGCTGGCCGGCATCGGCCTCCTGGCGACCGCAGTGCCGCTGCTCACGCTGGCGGTGGACGGCACGGACAGGGTCATGTTCGACGGCGCATACGTGGTCGACGAGTTCTCGCTGGTCATGAAGGCACTGTTCCTCCTGGCGGGCTACGTGGTAGTCCTGCTCTCGACCAACTACGTGGCCGAAGGCGACTACTGGGAGAACGAGTACTACGGCCTGCTCCTGGCGTCGCTCATGGGCATGGTCATGATGGCCTCGGCGAGGGACCTGGTCTCCATCTTCGTGGCCCTCGAGTTGCTGTCCATCCCGGCATACCTGCTGGTGGCATGGCGAAAGCGGGACCTGCATTCCACCGAAGCCGGCCTGAAGTACTACCTGATGGGCGTCTTCGCCTCAGCGGTGATGCTCTACGGGATGTCGCTGCTCTACGGCGTCGCCGGTTCGACCATGCTGTCCGACATCGGCGACTCGCTGGCTGGGATGGGGACATCCCCGGCGGTGGTCACGATGGGCATCGTCTTCGTGGTGGCCGGCTTCGCCTTCAAGGTCTCGGCGGTGCCGTTCCACACCTGGGCTCCCGACGTGTACGAGGGTGCCCCCACCCCGGTGACCGCATTCCTCTCCGTGGCCTCCAAGGCGGCGGGCTTCGTGGCCCTCCTGGTGTTCGTGTTCGTGGGCTTCTACGCCCGCAGCGAGGTCTGGGAGCCCCTGTTCTGGATCCTGGCCGCCCTCTCCATGACCGTCGGCAACCTGGTGGCGCTGCGCCAGACCAACGTGGTGCGGCTCATGGCCTATTCGGGCATCGCCCAGACCGGCTTCATGATCGCCCCACTGGCCGTCGCCGGTCACGGTGTGGTCAACGGTGACCAGGCCCTTTCGGCGGTCGTCACCTACCTGGTGATCTACACGGCGATGAACCTGGGTGCCTTCACCGTGGTCATTGCGCTGGCCCGGCGTTCCGGGTCGGCCGAGATCACCTCGTTCAACGGGGCCTTCCAGTTCGCTCCCGGCCTGACGGTCGCCATGTCCATCTTCCTGTTCTCCCTGGCCGGCATTCCGCCGCTGGGCGGATGGTTCGCCAAGTTCGAGGTATTCCGCGTGCTCGCCACCGCCGGTGAGCCGTGGGGCTACGCACTGGCGATCGTCGGTGCCGTCAACTCGGTGGTGGCGCTCTACTACTACGCCTCCCTGGCCCGGCGCATGTGGGCCGACGACCCGGTGGACGGCGATCTGGGCCCGGTGCCGGTCACCCCGTCGCTCATGTCGGCGCTGACGCTGTGTGGCGTCGTCACGCTGGTGTTCGGCGTGGTGCCACAGGTGGTTGCACGTTTCACCGACGTCAGCCTGCTTGCCCTTGGGGGCTGACGTAACGGCTGCTCGGACGGTCGGACGCCCGCTGGCCGATCGTCTGGCGGAGCGGATCCGTGCCGCGGGTCCGATGGCGTTCGAGGCCTGGGTGGAGGCCTGCCTGTACGACCCCGACGGGGGCTTCTACGCCGCCGGTGGTGCAGCCGGCCGACGCGGCGACTTCATCACCTCACCCGAGGTGGGCCCCCTGTTCGGAGCGGTCGTCGCCCGCTGGTTGGACGCTTCCTGGGAGGCCCTGGGTGGACCGTCCGGCTTCACGGTGGTCGAGGCGGCCGCCGGTGCGGGAACCCTGGCACGCAGCGTCCGTGCGGCCCGCCCCGCCTGCCTGGAGGCCGGCCGGTACGTGATGGTGGAACGGTGCGCCGTGTTGCGCGACGCACAACCGACCGGTGACGGATTGTCGTCGCTGGCCGGTCTGGAGGACCTGTCACCCCGGGGCGGCGACGGGCTTGTGGGTGTGGTGATGGCCAACGAGCTGCTGGACAACCTGGCGTTCGGCCTGCTGGAGGCCGTGGACGGTGGCTGGTACGAGGTCCTCGTGGAGGTGGCATCCGAGGGCGCGGACCAGCCCATGTTCCAGGAGGTGACCGGCGCCGCCGTTCGCCCCCCGGTCGACGTGGCTCCACTGCAGGGCTCCCGGATGCCGGTCCAGGCCGGCGCCCGGCGCTGGGTGGACAGCGCCCTCGGCGTGCTCTCGGCGGGCTCCGTTCTGGTCATCGACTACGCATCCACCACGGCGGCCCTGGCGGCCCGCCCGCCCGGCGAATGGGTCCGTACGTACCGGGACCACCAGCGGGGGGGACCGGCGGTTTCGGCCCCCGGCGCCCAGGACGTGACCGTGGAGGTGGCGGTCGACCAGCTCCCACCGGGAGCCGACACCACCACCCAGGCCGCCTTCCTCCGTGCCAACGGCATCCAGGACCTGGTGGCGGAGGGCCGACGCCGCTGGGCCGAACTGGCAGGGGTCGGCGACCTGGAGGCCCTGCGGGCCCGGAGCCGGATAACCGAGGCCGAGGCGCTACTGGACCCTGATGGCCTGGGTGGCTTCACGGTCCTGGAGTGGCGTGTCGGCTCCTGACCGGCACCGGTCGGCTGACTAGGGTCCGGTCGGCTGACCCGACCCGTCCAGGGAGCGATCGTTGAACGAACCGACCATCGAGGACTACTACGTCGAGAATCGCACGTTCCCGCCCCCACAGGCATTCAGGGATGCGGCGCTGCTCGACGACGCATCCCACCATGAGGAGGCAGCCGCCGACTACGAGGCCTTCTGGGCCCGCCAGGCCCGCGAGCTGCTGACCTGGGACACGGACTTCCACACCACCCTCAACTGGGAGCTGCCGTACGCCGAGTGGTTCGTGGGCGGGAGGTTGAACGTCTCGGCCAACTGCCTGGACAGGCACGTGGAAGCCGGTCGGGGCGACCGCGTCGCCTACCACTGGGAGGGCGAGCCGGGCGACACCCGGGAGATCACGTACGCCCAACTCCTGGACGAGGTCTGCCGCTTCGCCAACGTGATGATGGGCCTGGGCCTCCGCAGGGGCGACCGGGTCGCCATCTACATGCCGATGATCCCCGAACTGCCGGTGGCGATGCTGGCCTGTACCCGCATCGGTGTTGCCCACAGCGTCATCTTCGGCGGGTTCTCGCCCGACTCGATCGTGGACCGCTGCGAGGACGCCGAGGCCCGCCTCATCGTCACCGCCGATGCCGGCTACCGACGTGGTGAGCCCTCTGCGTTGAAGGTCAACGTGGATGCCGCCCTGGAGATGGGGGCCGCCTCGGTGGAGCACGTGGTGGTCGTGAACCGCTGCGACACCGAAGTCACCATGCTGGACGGACGCGACCTCTGGTGGCATGACGTGGTGGCCGAGGCATCCCCCGACTGCCCTGCCGAGCCGATGGACGCCGAGCAACTGCTGTACCTGCTCTACACGTCGGGCACGACGGCGAAGCCCAAGGGCATCATGCACACGACCGGCGGCTACCTCACGCAGGTGGCCTACACCCACAGGTACACGTTCGACCTTCGACCCGAGAAGGACGTCTACTGGTGCGCCGCCGACATCGGCTGGGTGACCGGCCACAGCTACATCGTGTACGGCCCCCTTGCCAACGGCTGCACTTCGGTCATGTACGAGGGGACACCGGACACGCCGGTACTGGGTGCCCGTTCCGGTGATCGTGGAGAGTGGCCGAAGGACAGGCTCTGGGACATCATCCAGCGCTATGGCGTGACCCAGCTCTATACGGCGCCGACGGCGATCCGCACGTTCATGAAGTGGGGTGAGGCCGAGCCGTCGGCCTACGACCTGTCGTCGCTGCGCGTGCTCGGGACCGTCGGCGAGCCGATCAATCCCGAGGCGTGGATCTGGTACCACGAGAACATCGGTGGCGGATCCTGCCCGATCGTGGACACCTGGTGGCAGACCGAGACCGGCGGCCACATGATCTCGCCGTTGCCGGGCGTCACGACCACGAAGCCGGGTTCGGCATGCCAGACGATTCCCGGAGTGTTCGCCGAGCTGGTGGACGATGCCGGCCAGCCCGTCCCACGGGGCGGTGGCTACCTCACGATCACCAGGCCCTGGCCGGGGATGCTGCGTGGCATCTGGGGTGACCCGGAGCGGTACATGGAGACCTACTGGACACGCTTCGCGGGCCGCTACTTCACCGGCGACGGGGCCAAGATCGACGAGGACGGCTACATCTGGCTGCTGGGCCGGGTGGACGACGTCATGAACGTCTCGGGGCACCGCATCTCCACCGCCGAGGTGGAGTCGGCCCTCGTGGACCACCCGGCCGTTGCCGAGGCCGCCGTGGTCGGGGCGACGGACGAGACCACCGGCCAGGCCATCGTGGGCTACGTGATCCTGAGAGGCACGCACCAGGCCTCCCCCGAGCTGGCCGAGGAGGTCCGGAAGCACGTCTCCACCAAGCTCGGACCCATCGCCAGGCCCAGGGCCGTCTTCCTCGTGCCGGACCTGCCCAAGACGCGCAGCGGCAAGATCATGAGGCGCCTGCTCCGCGATGTGGCGGAGGGGCGGGAGCTGGGCGATGCCACGACGCTGGCCGACTCGTCGGTGGTGGACGAGATCCGGGCCCGGGCTACCGAGTCCCCGCAGGAGGACTGAGCCACGCCGATGTTTCCAGGCCCCGACGGCCGGCCGGCCCTGCCCGGACCGGCGGTGCTGGTGGACGTCGACGGTGTCCTGTCGGATGCCTCCGGCCGCCAGCACCTCCTGGCTCGCCAGCCGAGGCCATGGGCGGAGTTCTTCGAGGCCTCCCTGCATGATCCGCCGATCAGCGAGGGGATCCGCCTCGTGGCCGGTCTGGTGGGCGACCGCGCGATGATCCTCGTGACGGCCCGACCGGCCCGGCTGGCCGACACGACCATGGCCTGGATGGAGCGGCACTCGGTGCCGTGGGACCTGTTGGTGATGCGTAGTGACGGCGACCACCGCAGTTCACCCGAGGTCAAGTCAGATGCCCTGGAGGGCCTGCGGGCCGATGGGTACGAGGTCCAGTTGGCGATTGACGACGACCCCGGCAACGTACGGATGTACCGGGCGGCGGGCGTTCCGTCCGTGTACCTGCATTCCGGGTACTACGACCTCTGAGCCGCTGCCCGGGCCGCCGGGGGGCGAGGCCAGGCGACGGTCCGGTGGCCGTACGCTGGGGTGACCCGGCCTTACGAGGAGCCCAACCTTCCCCATGCTGAACACAGCCAAGACCTTCACCCTCCTGGCCCTCCTGGGAGGCCTGTTCATAGTCGTGGGAGGTGCGATCGGGGGCAACGGCGGGATGGTCTTCGGCCTGGTCCTGGGACTTGTGATGGTGGGCGGTTCCTACTGGTTCAGCGACCGCGTCGCCATCGCCTCGGCCAAGGCGGTGCCGGCCGATCCTGTCGAGTACCCCATGTACCACCGCATCATGCGGGAGCTCTCGGAGGCGGCGGACCTACCGATGCCGAGGCTCTACATCACGCCCAACCCGCAGCCGAATGCGTTCGCCACCGGCCGCAATCCCGACCACGCGGCCGTCGCGGTGACCCAGGGGCTGCTCGAGATGCTGGACATGACCGAGGTCCGGGGGGTGCTGGCCCACGAGCTCATGCACGTCCGCCACCGGGACATCCTCATCGGTTCGGTGGCCGCCACCATCGGCATGGCCATCACGATGATCGCCCGCATGGCCATGTTCGCGGCCATGTTCGGCGGCGGTGGACGTGACCGGAACCGCAACCCGATGGGCCAGATCGCGTTCGCCATCCTCGCTCCGGTGGCGGCCATGATGATCCAGGCGGCGATCAGCCGCAGCCGGGAGTTCCAGGCCGATGCCTCGGCGGCACGCCTGATGGGGGACGGCGAGCCGTTGGCCCGGGCACTCGAGAAGCTCCAGGTGGCGGCGGGTCGGATCCCGTCCGGTGTCGACCCCAACCAGGCGTCGGCCTACATCGTGGATCCCCTGAAGGCCCAGGCTTCGGGTCGGGGCGGATCCAGGATGTTCTCCACCCATCCGCCGGCCGAGGAGCGCATCGCCCGCCTGCGCAGCGGGAACTGGGGTCAGGGTCCGATAGTCGGCTGAATGCCCTCCGGGTGTCAGTCCCGGAAGTTGTTGAACTGCAGTGGGATGCCCAGGTCGGCTTCCTTCAGGGCGGCGATGACATCCTGCAGGGTGTCGCGCTTCTTGGCCGTCACCCTGACCTGTTCTCCCTGTGTCTGGGACTGCACACCCTTCAGGCCCAGGTCCTTGATGGTCCGGTTGACCGACCTGGCCCTGTCGGAGTCGATGCCGGCCTGGAGGCTGGCGAGCTGTCGTGATCGTGCACCGCTGGCCTCCTCGACCTTCCCCCAGTCCAGGGACTTGAGCGACACCTTGCGTCGCACCAGCTTCTCCTCCAGCACCACCACGAGGGCGGCGAGGCGATCCTCGGTGGAGGACTCCAACTTGATGGCGCCGTCCTGGAGTTCGACGATGGATTCGGTGCCCTTGAAGTCGAACCTGGTGTTGATCTCGCGGGCGGCCTGGTCAACCGCATTACGGACCTCCTGGAGGTCGATTTCGGACACGACGTCGAAGCTGGGCATGCGCGCACCCTACCGGTAGGAGTTGGCCGGGTCGGCGGTCCGGGTGGGTATCCTCCGGTCTCGAGGGTCGGTGCCCGAGTGGCCAAAGGGAACGGGCTGTAAACCCGTCGGCAACGCCTACGGAGGTTCAAATCCTCCTCGGCCCACGTGTGATGTCGCGAGGCATCAGGAACCCCCCGAGCCCTCAGGTCCGGGGGGTTCTGCATGTCCCGGCTGTTGTCCGACCGCCCTACCGGTGGGGGTCGGTCAGGTGTCGAATACGAGCTGCATGACGGTGACGTCCTGCCAGCGGCCGAACTTGCGACCCACCTGACGCTCGACGCCGACCTCGGTGAACCCGTGCTTGGCGTGCAGGGCCATGCTGGCGGTGTTGCCGCCACCGATCCTGGCTATGACGGAGTGGAATCCGCTCGTCCGGGTCACATCCAGCAGTGCGCCCAGGAGCCTGTCGGCGATGCCCAGACCCCGGTGTCCGGCCTGCACGTAGATCGAGTCCTCCACGGTGCTGCGGTAGGCGGCCCGTTCCCTGTACTGGGACAACGATGCGAACCCGGCCACCTCGCCATCCACCTCGGCCACCAGCACGCTGAACGCCCCGGACCGTTCGGCCAGCCACTCCACCTGGGCCTCCCGGCTCCGCTCGACCAGGTCGAACGTGGCGACGGAGGACATGACCTCATGGTTGTAGATGGCCCGGATCGCCTCGGCGTCGACGGGCCCGGCGAGGCGGATCTCCATGGTTCGACGGTACTCCGCTGCCGTCCACGGTCGTGCTGCCGGATCGCCCTGCGACTACGCGTGGCGGGCCGTGGACGGTGGGAAACCCATGATCCCGTGGCATCCTTGTGCCCGGCCATCGCGAGGTGGTCGGGCTCCCTTAGCTCAGTCGGCAGAGCGTCTCCATGGTAAGGAGAAGGTCGACAGTTCGATTCTGTCAGGGAGCTCGCTGGCGACGTAGCTCAGCTGGTGAGAGCGCTCGACTCATAATCGAGAGGTCGACAGTTCGAATCTGTCCGTCGCTACAAGCATCGGTTCGTCGGTGGCGGACGGTGGGAGAGCAGGACCCGCTCCGGCGGGCAGTCTAAGGAGCGAGGCCGACATGGCATCCGACAAGCGAGTACAGGTCACCCTGGAGTGCCAGGGCTGCAGGCGCAGGAACTACATCACCACCAAGTCCAAGGTGAACACCCGCGAGCGCATCGAACTCAAGAAGTTCTGCCGTTGGTGCAGGAGCCACGTGGACCACAAGGAGACGCGCTGAGCGTCCCCTGCTGCTCGTCCTACGACCGGCCGGAGGGCCGTGCCGCCGGCCTATTACACCAAGGGATGCCTTGGCGCCGCTGCTAGTCTGCGGCCCTACCGCCCACCGATTCCGACTTCGGGACGTAGGTCGGGACCCAGGGCAGTGGCTCAATTGGCTAGAGCACCGGTCTCCAAAACCGGCGGTTGAGGGTTCGAGTCCCTCCTGCCCTGCAAGACCGGTAATGGTGTCATTCGCTCCGTGGGGCGCGTGTCGTCCCATCCGCCAATAGCCTGACCCACCGTCCGAGTACGCGATCCGAGGCCTGACCATGTCCATGAACCGCGAGCAGAAGCGCATGCTGCAGCGCCAGGGAGAGGTCGACGCCGACGGCGAGCCGATCCGCCAGCGTCGCCAGCAGCAGCAGCGTCCTGCCGAGGAGCGGACCGGGTTCGTCCAGTTCGGTCGGGAGGTCCGGGCCGAACTACGCAAGGTGGCATGGCCTTCGCGTTCCGAGACCGGCAACTACACGACGGTCGTGATCATCACAATCATCGTCATCACGCTCGTGGTGGCCAGTCTCGACTGGATCTTTTCCGAATCCGTCCTGGAGTTGTTCGACGTCTGATGAGCACCACCGAAGAATCCGAAGTCACCACCGATGCGGCCGATGACGCCGCTGACCTCCTGCCCACCGGCACGGTGGTCCAGGCCGAGCCGATCGTGGAGGAACTGCCCGAGGGCGGCCTGACGTCCGAGGCGGCGGCTGAGATGCTGCCGAGCGGCGATGCCGCTGACGAGCCCTCCGAGCCGGATCCACCCACCGTTGATGTCGAGGTGCTGGACGAGGACGACCTCTTCGACGTCGACGAGCCGGCCCCGAAGCGCGAGAGCGCGTTCGACCGCCCGGGAAACTGGTACGTGGTCCATACCCAGTCCGGTTACGAGAAGAAGGTCCGCCAGAACCTCCAGGCCCGCGCCGCCTCGATGCACCTCGAGGACCGGATCCTCGAGGTCGAGATCCCGATGGAGGACGTCGACGAGTTCCGGAACGGCAAGAAGGTCACGGTCTCGAAGAAGGTCTTCCCCGGCTACCTGCTGGTGCGCTGCTACCTGGACGATGAGGCATGGGGAGCCATTCGCGACACGCCCGGCATCGTCAACTTCGTCGGTGCCGGCGGCAAGCCGTCCCGGTTGGGTCGGCACGAGGTCGAGACCTTCCTCCCCGTTGCCGACGAGACCCATGACGTTGTTCCGAAGCGGTCAAAGGCCAGGTTCGGCTATGACGTGGGCGAGACGGTCCGGGTGAAGGAGGGTCCGTTCGCTGACTTCTCCGGTGCCATCGTCGAGATAAACGAGGACCAGCTGAAGGTCAAGGTCCTTGTGAACATCTTCGGCCGGGAGACCCCGGTCGAGCTGGAGTTCGCGCAGGTGGCCCAGCTGTAGGGATGACCGGCATCACCGACGGCACGGGTTGCCGATCGCGGTGTGTCGCACCAGACTTGTACCTTCCCCCGATAGATCCCCGCCGATCGATGTCCAGGAACAGACGTTCCGGGCCTGATGGCACCGACCACGAGACACGAGTAGAGAACGATGGCTAAGAAGAAGGTCCTCACGGTCGTGAAGATCCAGATCCCTGCGGGCCAGGCTTCGCCGGCCCCGCCGGTCGGAACCGCCCTGGGTCCGCACGGTGTGGCGATCATGGACTTCTGCAAGGAGTACAACGCCAGGACCGAGGACAAGCGCGGCCAGATCGTCCCGGTCGAGATCTCCATATACGAGGACCGGTCCTTCACGTTCGTGACCAGGACCCCTCCCACCTCGTTCCTGATCCGTCAGGCGGCAGGCCTGGACAAGGCGTCGGACAACCCCGGTCGTGAAGAGGCCGGGTCGATCACCTGGGACCAGGTGACCGAGATCGCCGAGGCCAAGATGCCGGACCTGAACGCCATCGACATCGAGGGCGCCAGGATGCAGGTTGCAGGAACCGCACGGAGCATGGGCATAGCGGTCGCCTGAGGGCCGGACTGCACGCAACCACAGATCGAATCGAAGGTCGCCACCCGAGGGTGGTTCCGGGACAGGGGAGTACCTCGCCCCGCTGGAGGAAACGACCGAACCGAGGGAGCCGGGAGTAGGCGAAATGGGTAGTACGGGCAAGCACTACAAGGATGCGATCACGCGGTACGACCGGAACCAGGCGTATTCGGGTTCCGAGGCACTGGAGTTGGCGGCGTCGCTGGCTGGTGGGAAGTTCAACGAGGGCATCGACCTGGTCGTCAGGCTGGCCGTGGATCCGCGTAAGGCCGAGGAGATGATCCGTGGCACCGTCGCCCTACCGGCCGGAACCGGTCGGGACGTGCGTGTCGCCGTGTTCGCCCAGGGCGCGGCCGCTGCGGCCGCCCGTGAGGCCGGCGCCGACCATGTCGGGGCCGAGGAACTGGCCGCCGAGGTGGAGGGCGGCATGCTGGACTTCGACGTGGCCATCGCCACGCCGGACATGATGCCGACCGTTGGCAAGTTGGGCCGTTCCCTCGGCCCGCGGGGCCTGATGCCCAACCCGAAGTCCGGCACCGTGACCGATGACGTCGCCAAGGCCGTCACCGAGTTCAAGGGCGGCAAGGTGGAGTTCCGCACCGACCGGTACGGCAACGTCCACCTGCCCATCGGGAAGGTGGGCTTCGAGGCCTCCGACCTGGTGGCGAACCTGGCTGCCGCGGTGGAGGAGCTGAATCGCCTCAAGCCGTCGTCGGCCAAGGGCCGCTACTTCAGGAAGGTGTCGGTCTCCTCCACGATGGGTCCCGGCATCAGGATCGATCCAGGGCGGGTCGACGAGTAGTAGAAGGTCGTGCGCCCCGGTCGGGGGCGCGGGTGGTGCCGATGGGCGCCGCCGATATCCTGACCAACACAATCGACACGCTCACCGAAGACCTCCGGGTTGCGCCCCGTGCGCAGAACGAGTTCCGGTGCCGTCAGATCCACGGATCACGGCGCAGGTACCGCCCGAGCAGGGGAGTCCTCCTGATCGGAGCCGGGTCCTCCCGGCCCTGGTCTCCGGTGCGTGTGGCCGGCTTCGGCCGGCGACAGCCATAGAGACCAGCGGCGGCATCCACCGCCTACCGAGAAGACGAATGAGGAGGTGTGAGCGTGGGAGAGCCCCGAGCTGACAAGGTCGCGATAGTCGACGAGGTTCGAGAGAAGTTGTCGGCCAGCGACACTGCGATCCTGACCGAGTACCGAGGTCTTGACGTTCCGGCCATGGCCGAACTTCGCAAGGCACTTCGCGAGGCCGGCGGTGAGTACAAGGTGTACAAGAACACCCTCGTCCGCCTGGCCGTCGACGAGCTGGGCCTCGAGCTGGAGGACCTGTTGACCGGCCCCACCGCGATCGCCTTCATAGGTGAACGGCCGGATGGTTCGGCCGGTGATCCAGTGTCCATCGCCAAGGCCCTGAAGGACTTCGCGAAGGCAAACGAGGCGTTGGTCATCAAGGGTGGCCTGCTGGACGAGAAGCGCCTCACGGTGGAAGAGATCCTGGCCCTGGCCGAGATCGCCCCCCGCGAGGAGTTGCTGGCCATGTTGGCTGGGGCGATGGCTGCTCCGATGCAGCAGTTCGCCGCACTCCTGAACGCCCTTCCCCAGAACCTGGCGTATGGGCTGCAGGCCCTGATCGACGAGGGCGGTGCGCCCGGCGCTCCGGCATCCGTCGAGGCGCCCGCTGCTGACGAAGCCGATGCGGAGGTCGCTGAAGAGGCGCCCGCTGCTGACGAAGCCGATGCGGAGGTCGCTGAAGAGGCGCCCGCCGTTGACGAAGCCGATGCGGAGGTCGCTGAAGAGGCGCCCGCCGTTGACGAAGCCGATGCGGAGGTCGCTGAAGAGGCGCCCGCCGTTGACGAAGCCACCGACACCGAAAACGACAACGAGGAAGAGGAGTGACCATGGCGACCAAAGAGGAGATCCTGGACGCGATCGCCGGGATGAGCGTGCTCGAGCTGAGCGAGCTCCTGAAGGACTTCGAGGAGAAGTTCGGCGTTACCGCAGCGGCCCCGGTGGCCGTCGCAGCCGTCGCTCCCGCCGGTGATGCCGGTGACGAGGAGGAGGAGCAGACCGCCTTCGACGTCGTCCTGACCGAGATCGGCGACAAGAAGATCCAGGTCATCAAGGAGGTGCGTTCGCTCACCAACCTCGGCCTGAAGGACGCCAAGGACCTGGTCGACGGTGCTCCGCAGACGGTGCTCGAGGGCGCCTCCAAGGAGGATGCCGACAGGGCCAAGGAGTCCCTCGAGGCCGTAGGCGCCAGCGTCGAAGTCAAGTAGTCGTCTCGGCGGCCAGACCGCCGGATGCCTGAGACCCCCGGGGTTCGCCCCGGGGGTCTCAGCGTTTTCCTCCCGGTCCTGCGACCGGGAGGGGGCCTGCCTGGGTCCAGGTGGTGGGAAACGGGATCGTGTCGGTTCCATGACGGTCCTTGACCGCGACGCGGTGGACCCCTACCGTTCTGGACGGACCAACCCTTCGGGGTTCGTTCGCGCTGCCCTTCGGGGTTGCTCTGACCCACGCGTGTCCGTTAGGATCCTGCGTTGCCGTGGTTATGCCTGTCGGACATGTCGTTTTCGTCATGTCCGTGGTTGTAGCAACGGTTCGCCCTCGTCCGTGACTCTTGGCCAGGAGTTCTAGGTGTCTTCACGCCCCATCGTCCGGGACCGCTACTCGTTCGGCAATCTGGAGGAAGTACTCCCCCTGCCGCACCTCATCGACGTCCAGCGGAAGTCATTCCGCTGGTTCCTCGATGAGGGCATTGCCGACACGTTCCGGGACCTCAGCCCCATAACCGACTTCAGCGAGACGCTCACGCTCGACCTGGAGTTCGATCCCGACGACGAGGACCTGTGCCCGCCGCCCAAGTTCACGGTGGAGGAGTGCAAGGAGAAGGACATGACCTTCTCCGCCCCGATCTTCGTCCGGGCACGCTTCATGAACGCCAACACCGGCGAGATCAAGGAGCAGACGGTCTTCATGGGGGACTTCCCGGTGATGACCGAGAAGGGCACCTTCGTGATCAACGGCACCGAGCGTGTCGTCGTATCCCAGCTCGTCAGGTCACCCGGCGTCATCTTCCAGCCCGGCGACAGGTACCGCCTCCGCAACCTGGCCAAGCACCAGCTGGTGACCGGGACCATCCATCCCTACCGTGGTGAGTGGATCGAGTTCGACGTCGAGCAGAAGCCCGGCAAGGACGTCACCGCCGGCACCCGGGTGGCCCGCAAGCGTCGCCTCTCGATGTTCACGCTCCTTCGGGCGTTGGGCTACGACGAGGAGAACGAGCCCGGCTTCCTGGACCGTTTCGTCCGTCACTTCGACTACCTCGAGGGGCAGTGGGAGAAGGACAAGGACATCGCTCCCACCCAGGAGGAGTCCCTCCTGGAGATCTACAAGCGGGTACGTCCCGGTGAGCCGGCGTCGGTGGAAGCCGCCCGCGCATACCTTCGCAACGCCTTCTTCGAGTCGCGCCGCTACGACCTCTCCCGGGTCGGTCGCTACAAGCTGAACCGCAAGTTGGGCCCGGAGATCGAGAAGATCGAGAAGCTCTTCGGCATCGAGCTGGAGCGCCCCGACCCCGACTCCCAGGTACTCACCCGGTCCGAGGTCCTCGCCACCTGCACCTACCTGCTGCACCTCGCCAAGGGCGAGCCCGGCTACCGCCTCGACGACCAGGACCACTTCGCCAACCGCCGCATCCGGTCGGTGGGCGAACTGATCCAGAACCAGCTCCGAATCGGCCTGTCGCGCATGGAGAGGGTCGTCCGGGAGCGGATGACCACCCAGGACGTGGAGTCCATCACGCCCACCTCGCTGATCAACATCCGCCCGGTGGTGGCTGCCATCAAGGAGTTCTTCGGCACCAGCCAGCTCTCGCAGTTCATGGACCAGGTGAACCCGTTGTCAGGTCTCACCCACCGTCGTCGCCTCTCGGCGCTGGGCCCCGGTGGCCTGTCGCGTGAGCGCGCCGGCTTCGAGGTCCGTGACGTCCACTTCTCGCACTACGGCCGTATGTGTCCGATCGAGACCCCTGAGGGACCCAACATCGGCCTCATCGGAGGCCTGGCCACCTATGGACGGGTCAACCCGTTCGGCTTCATCGAGTCGCCGTACCGGATCGTCACCGATGGCCGGGTCACCGACGAGATCGTCTACCTGGCAGCCGACGAGGAGGAGGAGTACGTGGTCGCCCAGGCGAACGCTCCCCTCAACCCGGACTCCACCTTCCGCAACGAACGCATCCTCGTGCGTCGCTCACCGCAGGCAGCCTCGCTGCAGGACCTCCGACTCCAGTTGGAGAGGGATGTGTTCTTCGGTGCCACCACGGAGATCTCGTACGTGCCGCCGGCAGAGGTCCAGCTCATGGACGTCTCGCCCAAGCAGATCGTCTCGGTCGCCACGGCGCTGATCCCGTTCCTCGAGCACGACGACGCCAACCGGGCCCTCATGGGCGCCAACATGCAGCGCCAGGCGGTCCCGCTGATCCAGGCCGAGGCTCCGTACATCGGTACGGGCATCGAGGCCAGCGCGGCCCACGACGCGGCCGACATGCTGCTGGCCCGCGAGGACGGCACGGTCGTGGCCGTCGACGGCACCTCGGTGACGATGGACTACAAGAAGGCCGGCACGGTCGAGCACCCGTTGCTCAAGTACGTCCGGTCCAACCAGGACACCTGCATCAACCAGAAGATCAGGGTCGTTCCCGGTCAGAAGGTGAAGGAGGGCCAACTGCTGGCCGACAGCTCGTCGACCGATGGTGGCGAGCTGGCGCTCGGCAAGAACCTCCTCGTGGCCTTCATGTCATGGGAGGGCTACAACTTCGAGGACGCCATCATCATCTCGGAGCGCCTGGTCAAGGACGACGTGCTGACGTCGATCCACATCCACGAGCACGACATCGACGCCCGTGACACGAAGCTCGGCCCTGAGGAGATCACCCGGGACATCCCGAACCTCCCCGACGAGATCCTGGCCGACCTGGATGACCTGGGAATCGTCCGCGTGGGCGCTGAGGTCTCGCCAGGCGACGTCCTCGTCGGCAAGGTCACGCCCAAGGGTGAGACCGAGCTGACACCGGAGGAACGCCTGCTGAGGGCGATCTTCGGTGAGAAGGCCCGTGAGGTGCGTGACACCTCCCTGAAGGTTCCGCACGGCGAGACCGGCAAGGTCATCGACGTCGAGGTGTTCAACCGCGAGGACGGCGACGAGCTGCCGCCCGGCGTCAACCAGCTGGTCCGCGTCTACGTGGCCCAGAAGCGCAAGATCAGCGTGGGCGACAAGCTGGCCGGCCGTCACGGCAACAAGGGCGTCATCTCCAAGATCCTCCCGATCGAGGACATGCCGTACATGGCTGACGGCACCCCGATGGACATCCTCCTGAACCCGCTGGGCGTTCCCTCGCGGATGAACGTGGGACAGGTCCTGGAGGCCCATCTCGGATACTGCGCCCGCTGGGGCTGGGAGATCGGCGACGAGTCAGTCGGCGATGAACCGGTCAGCGGCATCGAGAAGAAGACCCGCCCGTCGACCCGTCCGTCGATCCACGTGGCCACGCCCGTCTTCGACGGCGCCCACTGGGACGAGGAGGACCGGGCAGGCCGGCACCCCACGATCCAGAAGATCCTCGCCAACATCCGTCCGGAGACGGTCGACGGCGAGCGGCTGGTCCAGTTGGACGGCAAGACCAACCTCTACAACGGTCGGACCGGCGAGATCTACGACAGCCCGATCATGGTCGGGTACGTCTACATCCTGAAGCTGGCCCACCTGATCGACGACAAGGTCCACGCACGCTCCACCGGCCCGTACTCGATGATCACCCAGCAGCCGCTGGGTGGAAAGGCGCAGTTCGGCGGTCAGAGGTTCGGCGAGATGGAGGTCTGGGCACTGGAGGCCTACGGAGCCGCCTACTGCCTCCAGGAACTCCTGACCATCAAGTCGGACGACGTCCTCGGGCGGGTGAAGCTATACGAGGCCATCGTGAACGGCCACAACATCCCCAAGCCGGGCATTCCGGAGAGCTTCAAGGTCCTCATCAAGGAGATGCAGTCCCTCTGCCTGAACGTGGAGGTCCTGGCCGAGAACGGTCGCGAGATCGAGATGCGCGACTTCGATGAGGACGTATACCGCGCCGCCGAGGAACTCGGCATCGACCTGTCCCGCCCGGAGCGGGGTTCCGATGAAGATGACGAGCGCCGCGCAGCCGGCCTCGTCCACTGACCCGCACGCCAGCAAGAACTAGACGCAGGAAGAAACAGTGCTCGACGTCAACGAATTCGACCAGATCCGCATCGGCCTCGCTACGGCGGACGGCATCCGCATGTGGTCCAACGGTGAGGTCAAGAAGCCGGAGACCATCAACTACCGCACCCTCAAGCCGGAGAAGGACGGGCTCTTCTGCGAGAAGATCTTCGGTCCCACCAAGGACTGGGAGTGCTACTGCGGCAAGTACAAGAGGGTCCGCTTCAAGGGCATCATCTGCGAGCGGTGCGGTGTGGAGATCACCCGCTCCAAGGTCCGGCGCGACCGCATGGGCCACATCGAGCTGGCCGCACCGGCGGTACACATCTGGTACCTGAGGGGAACCCGTTCGTGGCTGGCCTACCTGCTCATGGGCACCGAACCCCGTGAGGAGCTGAAGGCCAAGCAGCTGGAGAAGGTCATCTACTTCGCCGCCAACCTGGTCGTCTGGGTGGACGAGGACAAGCGTCACCAGGACCTCCCCGAGTTGGAGGCCGAGTTGGCCGAGGAGCGCCTCGCCATCGAGGAGGAGCGCGACCGCGAGCTGAACCGTCGCCAGGAGGACCTGGAGTCCGAGTTGGCCGAGATGGAGGCCGAGGGTTCCAAGGAGGCCGACCTGAAGGCCAGGGCCAAGGCGGCCGACAAGGACCTCCAGTTCATCGGCGAGCAGTACGAGCAGGAGCTCGATGTGCTGAACCGGGCCTGGGACGAGTTCACCGGCCTGTTCTCCCGTCAGATCATCGAGGAGGACATGCTCTGGCGCGAGCTGGAGGACCGCTGGGGCGAGTACTTCGAGGGTGGAATGGGCGCCGCCGCCCTGGCCCACCTGATCGACCGCATCGACTTCGACAACGAAGAGGTGAAGCTCCGGGTGATGATCGATCCTCCGGAGGGTCAGAAGCCGCTCAGCGCACAGCGCAAGCAGAAGGCCATCAAGCGCCTCAAGATCGTGGCGGCCTTCAACCGTCGTGACGAGCACGGCCGACGCGTGAACGAGCCGAGCGCCATGATCCTGGACGTCGTCCCGGTCATTCCGCCGGAGTTGCGACCGATGGTGCAGCTCGACGGTGGCCGCTTCGCCACGTCCGACCTGAACGATCTCTACCGCCGGGTCATCAACCGGAACAACAGGCTGAAGCGCCTCCTCGACCTGGGTGCTCCGGGCATCATCGTGAACAACGAGAAGCGGATGCTCCAGGAGGCGGTCGACGCCCTGTTCGACAACGGTCGACGGGGTCGCCCCGTGACCGGGCCCGGCAACCGCCCGCTGAAGTCGCTGTCCGACATGTTGAAGGGCAAGCAGGGGCGGTTCCGCCAGAACCTCCTCGGCAAGCGCGTCGACTACTCGGGTCGTTCGGTCATCGTGGCCGGTCCGTCGCTGAAGTTCCACCAGTGCGGCCTGCCCAAGGTCATGGCCCTCGAGCTGTTCAAGCCGTTCGTCATGAAGAAGCTGGTCGACGAGGGCCTCGCCCAGAACATCAAGTCGGCCAAGCGCATGGTCGAACGGCGCAAGCCCCAGGTCTGGACCATCCTGGAGGACGTCGTCAGCGAGCACCCGGTGCTGCTGAACCGTGCTCCGACCCTGCACCGGCTGGGCATCCAGGCCTTCGAGCCGGTGCTCGTGGAGGGCAAGGCGATCCGCATCCACCCGTTGGTCTGCGCGGCGTTCAACGCCGACTTCGACGGCGACCAGATGGCCGTCCACCTGCCGCTCTCGTCGGAGGCCCAGGCTGAGGCCAGGGTCCTGATGCTGTCGGCGAACAACGTACTCAGCCCGGCCCATGGCCGACCGCTGGTGACGCCGACCCAGGACATGGTCATCGGCGCCTACTACATGACCACCGAGACCGAGGGCCAGGTTGGCGAGGGCAAGGTCTTCCGGAACCTGGACAACCTCCAGTGGGCTGTCGAGAGCGGGGTCGTGCACCTCCACGCCCGCATCCAGTTCCGGTCCGACGAGTACCCGGAGCTCATCGAGACGTCCGCCAACGGCGTGTCTGCCACGTGGCACACGACGACACCGGGTCGGGTCATCTTCAACGCCGCCCTGCCGCGCAAGTCCATCACCCCGATCGAGGTGGCTGGCCTGCCGGGCAAGCAGATCACCTTCGTGAACCAGCAGATCGGCAAGAGGGAACTCGGCCTCATCGTCGACGACCTGGCGCGCCACTATCCCAAGATGGTGGTGGCCGGAACCCTCGACGACCTGAAGGACGTCTGCTTCGAGTACGCCAGCCGCTCTGGCCTCACCGTGTCCATCGACGACGTCAAGACCCCGCCCGAGAAGGTCGAGATCCTGGAGCGCCACGAGAAGGACGCCGAGAAGGTCGAGGCCCAGTTCCGTCGGGGCATCATCACCGACGGTGAGCGCCGCCAGAAGGAGGTCGAGATCTGGAACTCGGCCACCTCGGAGGTGACCCAGGTAATGATCAAGGCGCTCGAGGCGGACCCGTCCAACCCGATCGACATGATGGTCAAGTCCGGTGCCCGCGGGAACATGATGCAGGTCCGCCAGATCGCCGGCATGCGTGGCCTCGTGGCCAACCCGCGTGGTGACATGATCCCGCGCCCGATCAAGTCCAACTTCCGCGAGGGCCTGACGATGCTGGAGTACTTCATCTCCACGCCGGGCGCCAGGAAGGGCCTGGTCGACACCGCCCTGCGTACGGCTGACTCCGGCTACCTGACCCGTCGTCTGGTCGACGTGTCCCAGGAACTCATCATCAACGAGAACGATCCCTTCGAAGCCGAGGGCGCGGTCCGCGGCATCTGGATCGATGGCGTCCGCTCCGACCTGGAGAACCAGCGCTTCTACCTTGAGACACGCCTCTTCAGCCGTACCCTGGCCGACGAGGTCGTGGTCGCCGATCCGGAGGGTAAGGGCATCGTCCACCCCGAGGCCAAGGGCGGTCGACGGGTCCTGGCGGCCGGCACGATCGTCGGCGAGATCGAGATGCAGTTGATGCGGGACGATCCGGAGGTGGACAGGGTCCGCGTCCTGTCCCCCCTGACCGACGATTCGGCCACGGGCGTGTCGGCGGCCAGCTACGGCATGTCGTTGGCCACCGGTAAGCACATCGAGGTCGGTGAGGCCGTCGGCGTCATCGCCGCACAGTCGATCGGCGAGCCCGGCACCCAGTTGACCATGCGTACCTTCCACACCGGAGGCGTCGTCGGCAAGGACCTCGCAGGTGGTCTTCCGAGGGTCGTGGAGCTGTTCGAGGCACGGACCCCGAAGGGCAAGGCCACGCTGGCCCGCATCTCCGGAGTCGTCCGGATCGGTGAGGACGAGGGCCGTGGTCGCGAGATCACCGTGGTTGCCGATGACGGCACCGAGGAGGTCTACACGATCCCCGGGGTGCCCCGTCTGGAGGTTGCCGATGGTGACGAGGTGAAGGCAGGTGATGCCATCGTCGAGGGTCCCCGCGACCCCAAGGAGCTCCTCGAGATCAAGGGCGTCCGCGAGACCCAGCAGTACCTCGTGGAAGAGGTCCAGAAGGTCTACAGGGACCAGGGCGTGTCCATCCACGACAAGCACATCGAGCTCATCGTGAGGCAGATGACCCGGCGCGTGAAGATCAACGATCCCGGCGAGTCGGACTTCCTCCCCGGCGAGCAGGTCGACCAGCGGATGTTCGCTGAGACGAACCGCACCCTCGTTGCAGAGGGACGACGTCCGGCTGAGGGCCGTCCCGAGCTGATGGGAATCACCAAGGCCTCCCTGGCCACCGACTCGTGGCTCTCGGCGGCCTCCTTCCAGGAGACGACCCGTGTGCTCACCGAGGCGGCCATCGAGTGCCGGAGCGACAAGCTCATCGGCCTGAAGGAGAACATCATCATCGGCAAGCTGGTGCCCGCTGGTACCGGCCTGGAGGAGTACCGACGGGTGGCCACCCACGCGCCGGACTACAAGCCGATGGACTTCTACTCGTCGGTCGACGAGGAGCAGGACCTCGCCGAATGGCTGGCCACCCAGCCCGGTCAGGGCGAGGACACCTTCGCTGGCGCCTACGAGGCCGACGTGATCGACCTGGCTGGCGCCGTCGGGGCTCCCGGCAACGAGGCACCTGAGGCCGTCTAGACGATCGTGTGACTTCAGCCCGGCCTGTCGGACACGTTTGTGAGTGGGGGAGACCCGCCCATAGACTCGTGCGCTGACCGGTGCCGCATCCCGGTCGACCCATTGAAACCACCGTTATTTCTCTCAACGAGGTAGATAAGTGCCCACCATCCAGCAGTTGGTCCGCAAGGGCCGCAAGTCAAAGCGCCGCAAGGAGGCCACACCGGCCCTGAAGGGCGCGCCGCAGCGGCGTGGTGTCTGCACCCGCGTCTACACCACTACGCCGAAGAAGCCGAACTCCGCCCTCCGCAAGGTGGCGCGTGTCCGCCTCACCAGCGGTGTCGAGGTGACGGCCTACATCCCGGGCGAGGGCCACAACCTCCAGGAGCACTCGATCGTGCTCGTGCGTGGCGGTCGTGTGAAGGACCTGCCCGGCGTTCGCTACAAGGTGATCCGTGGAACGCTGGACACCTCCGGCGTCAGCCAGCGGCGCCAGGCTCGCAGCCGTTACGGCGCGAAGAAGGAAGGCTGACCGTGCCACGCAAGGGCCCTGCCGTACGTCGTGAAATGATCCCGGACCCCGTCTACCGGTCCACAGCGGTCACCCAGCTGGTCAACAAGGTGCTGCAGCGCGGCAAGCGCTCGACGGCCGAACGCATCGTCTACGCAGCGCTCTCCACGGTTGAGGAAAAGACCGGGAGCGAGCCGGTCGGCACGCTTAAGCGGGCGATCGAGAACGTCCGTCCCCAGTTGGAGGTCCGCAGCCGCCGTGTGGGTGGTGCCACCTACCAGGTGCCGGTCGAGGTTCGCCCCCGACGGGCCAACACCCTCGCCCTGCGCTGGCTGGTCAACTACTCCCGTGACCGTCGTGAGCGCACGATGGCCGAACGGTTGGCCAACGAGATCATGGATGCCTCCAACGGCATCGGGTCCTCGGTCAAGCGCCGTGAGGACCTCCACAAGATGGCCGACGCCAACAAGGCGTTCGCCCACTACCGGTGGTGAGCAGCCCCTCCAGGCACCCCTCCACCTGATCCCGGAAGCCGCGCTCGTCGGTCCTGTCGTCCAGCCCCTGTGGCCGGTTCGGCGGTGCGACCCGAGCCTGCAGCCCGGAATGTCCAGCGACACCGATTCCGAACGAACAACGAACGACGAGTTACCCCATGGCAAAGCGACACCCACTCCAGAGGACCCGGAACATCGGGATCATGGCCCATATCGACGCGGGCAAGACGACTACGACCGAGCGGATCCTCTACTACACCGGTGTCAACTACAAGATCGGTGAGGTCCACGACGGTGCTGCCACCATGGACTGGATGGAGCAGGAGCAGGAGCGGGGCATCACCATCACCTCCGCGGCCACCAGTTGCTTCTGGCGGGACCACCGCATCAACATCATCGACACGCCGGGCCACGTGGACTTCACGGTCGAGGTGGAGCGTTCGCTGCGGGTGCTGGATGGCGCCGTGGCCGTGTTCGACGGCGTGGCCGGAGTGGAGCCCCAGACCGAGACGGTGTGGCGCCAGGCCGACAAGTACCAGGTGCCCCGGATGTGCTTCATCAACAAGATGGATCGCACCGGTGCCGACTTCTACTACGTGCTGGACACCATCCAGGATCGGCTCGGCTGCAACACGGCGGTGGTCCAGCTGCCCATCGGTGCCGAGTCCGAGTTCATCGGCATCGTGGACCTGGTCGAGATGAACGCCCTCGTCTGGCAGGGCGAGGACCTGGGTGCCACCTGGGACGTCGTGGACATTCCCGAGGACCTGGTGGAGAAGGCCGAGGAGTTCCGGGCCGGGCTGATCGACGTGCTCTCCGTGTTCGATGACAACATCCTTGAGAAGTTCGTGGGCGGCGAGGAGATCACCGCCGCCGACATGCGTTCCGCCGTCCGCACCGGCACCCTGGCGGGCCTCTGCGTGCCGGTCCTGACCGGGTCCGCCTTCAAGAACAAGGGCGTGCAGACCCTCCTGGACGCTGTCGTGGACTACCTGCCGTCGCCCGTCGACCTTCCTCCCGTGGAGGGCGTCCATCCCCGGTCGGGTGATGCGGTCCAGCGTGACCCCGACGATGATGCGCCCTTCGCCGCACTTGCGTTCAAGATCATGACCGACCCCCACGTCGGCAAGCTCATCTACTTCCGTGCATACAGCGGGGTGCTCGAGAAGGGCTCCGCCGTCCTGAACACCCGCACCGGGAACAAGGAGCGCATCGGCCGCATCCTCGAGATGCACGCCAACCACCGCGAAGACCGTGACGAGGTGCGGACCGGCGACATCGTGGCAGGCATCGGGCTGAAGAACACCCGGACCGGCGACACCCTCTGTGATCCCGGCCACCCGATCGTGCTGGAGCAGCTGGAGTTCCCTGAGCCGGTCATCCACGTCGCCGTGGAGCCCCGCTCGAAGGCCGACCAGGACAAGATGGGCAAGGCCCTGGGTGCCCTGGCCGAGGAGGACCCGACCTTCACCGTCCGTAGCGACGAGGAGACGGGCCAGACCATCATCGGCGGCATGGGCGAACTCCACCTGGAGGTCCTGGTCGACCGCATGCTCCGGGAGTTCCGGGTGGATGCGAACGTGGGCCGTCCGCAGGTCGCATACCGCGAGACCATCACGAAGGCGGTCCTGAACCACCGCTACACCCACAAGAAGCAGACCGGCGGCTCGGGCCAGTTCGCCGAGATCGTGGCCAGCCTCGAGCCGTATACCGAGGACGGGTCCACCTACCTGTTCGAGGACCACGTGCGCGGTGGTCGCATCCCCAAGGAGTACATCCCCTCGGTCGACGCCGGCATCCAACTGGCCACCACCAACGGCCCGTTGGCCGGCTTCCAGGTCCTCGGCCTGAAGGTGAGCCTGAACGACGGTAAGTCGCATGACGTCGACTCGTCGGAGATGGCGTTCAAGATCGCCGCCCAGGCCTGGTTCCGGGAGGCGATGCGCATGGCGAAGCCCGTCCTGCTGGAGCCCGTGATGTCCGTGGAGGTCGTCACGCCGGAGAACTACATGGGCGACGTGGTCGGCGACCTCAACTCCCGTCGTGGCCGGGTGGGCCAGATGGAGGCCCGTGGTGGCAACCAGGTCATCAGCGCTCAGGTGCCACTGTCCGAGATGTTCGGTTACGCTACCGATCTCCGGTCGCGGACCCAGGGTCGTGCGACCTACACCATGCAGTTCGACTCGTATCAGCAGACCCCAGGGTCGGTGCAGGAGGAGATCACCCGCCGTATCCACGGCGAGTGACCTCCGGTAACCGGTCCGGGAAACTCCGAAAATAACCCAAGGAAGTAGCGCAATGGCCAAGGCCCACTTCGAGCGGAACAAGCCCCACGTGAACGTGGGAACGATGGGACACATCGACCACGGGAAGACCACTCTGACCGCGGCGATCACCAAGGTCCTCTCGGACCGTGATCCCGACTCGACCTCGTTCACCGATTTCGACGACATCGACAAGGCCCCCGAGGAGCGGGAGCGCGGCATCACGATCAACGTGAGCCACGTCGAGTACGAGACCCCGAACCGGCACTACGCCCACGTCGACATGCCGGGCCACGCCGACTACATCAAGAACATGATCACCGGCGCCGCCCAGGTGGACGGTGCGATCCTGGTGGTGTCGGCCGCAGACGGCCCGATGCCCCAGACCCGTGAGCACGTCCTGCTGGCCCGCCAGGTCGGCGTGCCGAAGATCGTGGTCGCCCTCAACAAGTGCGACATGGTCGACGACGAGGAGCTTCTCGAGCTGGTCGAGATGGAGGTCCGGGAGCTCCTGGACGAGTACGAGTTCCCGGGTGACGACACCCCGATCGTGAGGGTCTCGGCGCTGAAGGCCCTCGAGGGCGACTCGGACGCCGCCGACCAGGTAGCCGAGCTCATGAACCAGGTGGACGAGTACATCCCGCTGCCTGAGCGTGACGTGGACAAGCCGTTCCTGATGCCCATCGAGGACGTCTTCTCGATCACCGGTCGTGGCACCGTGGTGACCGGCCGTGTGGAGCAGGGTGTCGTGAACACGGGCGACAGCATCGAGATCATCGGCCTCAAGGACACCCAGACCACGGTCTGCACCGGTGTCGAGATGTTCCGCAAGCTCCTCGACGAGGGGCGCGCCGGAGACAACATCGGCGCCCTGCTGCGTGGCATCGACAAGGACGAGGTCCAGCGCGGCCAGGTCCTGGCCAAGCCCAGTTCGATCACCCCGCACACCCAGTTCGAGGCCGAGGTGTACGTGCTGAACAAGGCCGAGGGTGGCCGGCACAAGCCGTTCTTCTCCAACTACCGCCCGCAGTTCTACTTCCGGACCACCGACGTGACCGGCAACATCGAGTTGCCCGCGGGCACCGAGATGTGCATGCCCGGCGACAACACGACCATGACGGTCGAGCTCATCGCTCCGATCGCCATGGACGAGGGCCTGCGCTTCGCCATCCGTGAGGGTGGCCGTACGGTGGGCGCTGGCGCCGTCACCAAGATCCTGAAGTAGTAGGACACGATGGCTGCAGGACAGAGGATCCGGATCCGGTTGAAGGCCTATGACCACCAGGTCATAGACCAGTCGGCGAAGAAGATCGTCGAGACGGTCCGACGCACCCAGGCCGACCTCAGGGGACCCATACCGCTGCCGACCGAGAAGCACCGCTACACGGTCATCCGCGGCCCCTTCAAGGACAAGGACTCCCGGGAGCACTTCGAGATGCGCATCCACAAGCGCCTGCTCGACATCCTGAATCCCTCGCCCAAGACGGTCGATTCGCTGCAGCGCCTCGACCTCCCGGCTGGTGTGGACATCGAGATCAAGATCCAGCAGGTCTGAATTCGCAGGGTCGGCCGTAGGCCGACATGAACCACGGAGCGCCCCCTCGGGGGCGCTCCCGTTCGTTACGGGGTCGTTCAACCCACGGCGGTCAGTCGGAGGGCGGCCGTTCGCCGTGGCCCCGCCGGAGGCTGCTCTCGGCGATCAGGTGCTCGACCACCTCGTGGCGCTCCGCTTCGGCGGCAATCACCGACTGGATGGTCGCCGCCGCGGGAAGGGCCAGCAGGGCACCGACCACCCCCAGTACGGCTGAGCCGGCTATCACCGCTCCGAAGGCGACCGCCACGTGGAGCTGCATGGTGTGGGCGGTGATCCTGGGCGCCAGCAGGTAGTTCTCCACCTGCTGGTAGGCGGCCACGGCCGCCAGCACCCAGAGGGCGTCCGCCGGGTCGCCCAGCAGTGCGATGACCAGCGGGAGGGCGCCTGCGATGTAGGTACCGACCACGGGCACGAACTGGGACATGACGCCGACCCAGAGGGCGAGGGCCAGCGACGAGGGCAGCCCGATGGCCTCGAACGCCGCCCAGTGGACCAACGACGAGGCCAGGGCCAGGAGGCTCCGGGAGAGGATGTAGCCACCGGTCTTCTCTATGGCCAGGTCCCAGACTTCCAGCACGTGGCGTTGGTGTCGCTCAGGCAGGAAGGAACAGATGATCCGGCGCAGCTTCGGACCCTCGGCCACCAGGTAGAACGTGAACAGGCCGACGGTGAACAGGTTGAAGAGGACGTTGACGACGGTGGTTCCGAACCTCGCCAGGTCCTCGGCCACCTCGCTGAGGCTCTTCGCCAGGGCACCGGAGTCGTATTCGGACCTGAGGTCGGCGGTGGCGTGCTCGATCCCGAACGAGTCCTCCAGCCAGCCATCGATCTCCGCGAGGTAGGAGGGCACGTTCTCGCTGAAATCCGTCACCTGTTCGGCCAGGAGGCTCCCGACCTGGATGCCGAAGCCACCGAGGGCCCCGACCATGACGGCCAGTACCAGGAACGTGCCCGGGCCCCGGCGCATCCCGCGCCGTTCCAGCCTGTTCACGGCCGGTTCGAGGGCGAACGATAGGAACATTGACACCAGCAGGACCATGAGCAGTGGTCGCAGGGCCGAGACGACGCCACGCAGGTACCAGAGGCCGGCGATGCCCACGAGCAGGCTGAGGACGGCCCGCCTCGCCCACGGTGGGAGGGTCGTCGTCTCGGAAGCCTGCTTGGTCATGGGTCGGCGTAGCGGGAACGGCTGCGATCCCACTACCCGAACGACGCTACCGGTCGGTCCTGTAGGTCATGGGGATGCAGCGTGGCGCGAGCCACAGGGTCGGAATCACACCCTCACGGTTGTGGCTGCACCCCAACGGCCGTATCGTTGTCCCCTGTGCTCCGGAGGGTCCGGGGTCGCCAACTGACGTCCGTTTAGGCGCCGGGTTCCACGGGATCCGGTGAACCGAACGGCACAACCGAATCACCGCTCCGCCGGGCCATGCCTGTGCGGAGCGTTCGCGTGAGCGGCCCACCAACGGGCCAGCCGCCGGGGGAGTTCTCCGGCGCCAGTCGCAGGAGCCATCATGGCCAACAAGGCACTCGTCGGCATCAAGGTCGGCATGACACAGGTGTGGGACGAGGACAACCGGGTCCTGCCTGTGACCGTGCTGCGTGTAACGCCCAACCGCGTCGTGCAGATCAAGACCACCGAACGGGACGGCTACACCGCCCTTCAGGTGACCTACGGCAACAGGGACGCTGCAAAGTTGAACCGCCCGGAGGCCGGCCACTTCGCCGCCGGTGGCGTGGACGCCGGGGATCGGCTCGTCGAGCTGCGCCTGGACGACGTCGACGGCTACGAGGTCGGGCAGGAGATCACGGTGGAGTCGCTGGCCGATCTGGGGCACGTCGACGTGACCGCAGTCAGCAAGGGCAAGGGCTTCGCAGGCGTCATGAAGCGCCACGGCTTCAAGGGCCAGCGCGCCTCGCACGGAGCCCACAAGGTCCATCGCAAGCCCGGAGCCATCGGCCAGTGCGCCACCCCTTCGAGGGTGTTCAAGGGCAAGAAAATGCCGGGTCGAATGGGAAACCAGAAGACGACGATGCTGAACCTCGAGATCGTGCAGGCCGACGTCGAGCGTGACCTGCTCCTGGTCCGCGGTTCGGTGCCCGGCCCCCGTGGTGCGACCGTCCTGATCCGCGATGCCGTGAAGGGAGCCCGGTGATGGCGAAGATCGACGTTCTCAGCCCGATGGGCGCAGCGGCAGGCTCCGTCGAGTTGGACGAGCACACGTTCGGCATCCAGCCGAACGTCGCCGTCATGCACCAGGTGGTCACCGCCCAGTTGGCGGCCCGCCGGTCGGGTACGCAGAGCACGCTGACGCGGGCCGAGTCCCGTGGTGGCGGTGCCAAGCCGTGGGCCCAGAAGGGCACCGGTCGTGCCCGCCAGGGCTCCATCCGTTCGCCACAGTGGCGTGGTGGTGGCGTGGCCCTGGGCCCCAAGCCCCGTAGTTACGCCCAGAAGACCCCAAGGAAGATGATCCGCCTGGCCCTTCGTTCGGCCCTGAGCGATCGTGCAGCCGAGGGTCGGGTAGTCGTGGTCGACGACTGGAACTTCGAAGTACCCAGGACGAAGGCCGCCATGGCGGCGCTGGTCAACCTCGGTGTGCAGGGACGATCCCTGGTCGTGGCGGAGCGTGGCGACGAGAACACCTGGAAGAGCTTCGCCAACCTGCCCGAGGTGCACGTGCTGTCACCCGGCGAGTTGAACGCATACGACGTCCTGGTGTGCGACTACATCGTGTTCACCCGTGCGACCCTGCCCTCCTTCTCAACACCGGCGCCGGCCACCCCGGCACCGGTGGAGCCTGCGGCCCAGGTTGACACCGATCCCAGCGGGGAGGAGGAAGAGTGAAGGACGCCCGTGACGTAATCGTGAAGCCGGTCGTGTCGGAGAAGTCCTACGCCCTCATGGAGGATCACGTCTACACCTTCGAGGTCGCCAGGTCGGCTTCAAAGCCCGAGATCCGCGACGCCGTCGAGTCGATCTTCGACGTGAAGGTCCTGAAGGTGAACACCCTCAACCGCGAGGGCAAGCGCAAGCGGAACCGTGGCCTGCCCACCTTCGGCAAGCGCCCGGACGTCAAGCGGGCATACGTCACCCTCGTCGAGGGTGAGTCGATCGAGTTGTTCGAGGTCTAGACCCATGCCACAGCGCAAGCGCAAGCCGACCAGTCCCGGCCGCCGGTTCCAGACCGTCGCCGACTTCTCGGACATCACGAAGACCAGGCCTGAACGGTCGCTCACCGAGAAGAAGACCAGCACCGGTGGTCGCAACAACTACGGACGCATGACGTCCCGCCACCGTGGTGGTGGCCACAAGCGCCAGTACCGGGTCATCGACTTCCGGCGCAACAAGGACGGCGTGCCGGCAAAGGTCGCCGCCCTCGAGTACGACCCGAACCGCAGCTGCCGCATCCTGCTGCTGCACTACCACGATGGTGAGAAGCGCTACATCCTCGCCCCGAAGGGCGTGAAGGTCGGCGAGACCCTGCAGTCCGGTCAGGGCAGCGAGATCAAGGCCGGCAACGCCCTGCCACTGCGCTACATCCCGGTAGGAACGGTCGTCCACAACGTCGAGATGCAGCCCGGCGCTGGCGGCAAGATGGCCCGCAGCGCCGGTTCCAGCATCCAGCTGGTGGCCAAGGAGGGCGACTACGCCACCCTGCGCCTTCCCAGCACGGAGATGAGGCGTATCCGCATCGACTGCCGTGCAACGGTCGGCGAGGTCGGCAACCAGGAACACGAGCTCACCAAGATCGGCAAGGCCGGTCGTAACCGCTGGAAGGGCGTTCGCCCCCAGTCGCGTGGTGTCGTCATGAACCCCGTCGACCACCCACTTGGTGGTGGGGAGGGCAAGACGTCCGGTGGCCGCCATCCGGTGTCACCCTGGGGCAAGCCCGAGGGTCGTACCCGTAAGCGGGGCAAGCAGTCCGACAAGTTGATCGTGCGTCGCCGTCGTCGGCGCGGATCGCGGAGGTAATCGGCGATGCCGAGGAGTCTCAAGAAGGGTCCGTTCGTGGACGACCATCTTCTCAAGAAGGTGGACGCCCTGAACGCGTCAGGCGAGAAGAGGGTCATCAGGACCTGGTCCCGCAGGTCCACCATCGTGCCCGACATGGTCGGCCACACGATCGGTGTCCACGACGGTCGCAAGCACGTGCCTGTGTACGTGACCGAGTCGATGGTCGGCCACAAGCTGGGAGAGTTCGCCCCGACGCGCACCTTCCGGTCCCACGCCGGCCAGGAGAAGGGCGGCAATCGCTGATGGTCGCCACCAAGACCAATGAACGTCCGGGGACCCGGGCAGTCGCCCGGTACGTCCGGGTGTCGGCCTCCAAGGCACGCGAGCTGCTCAACCTCGTTCGCGGCGAGTCATACGGGCGGGCCGCCGAGATCCTGGCGTTCTCCGAGCGTTCCGTGTCCGACGTGGTCGGCAAGCTGCTCGAATCGGCCGTGGCCAATGCCGAGAACAACGACGGGATCCCGGCCGAGGAGCTCTTCATCTCCACCTGCTACGCCGACGAGGGCCCGACGCTGAAGCGTTGGCGGCCGCGTGCACGTGGACGTGCCACCCGCATCCTCAAGCGGACCTGCCACATCACGATCATCGTGACGAGGTACGACGAGGCCACGCTCGAGACCATGCGCGAGCGCGATGCCGCCAAGGGTCGGGTCGGGTCCAGCGCACATGCCGCGGAGGCCCGACGCCAGCGCGTCGAGCGGAGCCGGGCGGCCGCTGCTGAAGAGGCTGCGGCTGAAGAGGCCGCTGCTGAAGAGGCTGCGCATGACCACGACCACGACGAGGTAGCGGCGGACGCCGTGAGCTCCGAAGACTCGGAGACGGCAGCGGAGCCTGACACCGCTGAGGCCTCAGATGGGGTCGATGGGTCGGTGGCCGAAGACGCCACCGACATGGACGAAGCCGACGAGTCGGCTGACGACGCTGAGAAAGAGGCCAACTGATGGGCCAGAAGGTCAATCCGTACGGCTTCCGCCTGGGTATCACCACCGACTGGAAGTCACGGTGGTTCGCCACACGGAAGGAGTACTCCGACTGGCTGCTCCAGGACTGGAAGATCCGCGACTACCTCATGACCGAACTGCCCCACGCTGCGATCAGCCGCGTGGAGGTCGAGCGCACCCGTGACAAGGTCCGCGTCGATGTGCACACCGCTCGACCGGGGATCGTCATCGGCCGGAAGGGAAGCGAGGCCGACCGTCTGCGGGCCGGCCTGGGCCAGATCACCGGCAACAACGCAGTCCAGCTGAACATCCAGGAGATCAAGGAGCCGGAGCTCGACGCGGCGCTGATCGCCCAGGGCGTGGCCGACCAGTTGGCTGGTCGTGTCGCCTTCCGGCGGGCCATGAAGCGCGCTGTCCAGAACGCCCAGAAGGCCGGTGCCCTCGGTATCCGGGTCCAGTGCTCGGGGCGTCTGGGTGGAGCCGAGATGTCCAGGACCGAGTGGTACCACGAGGGCCGTGTGCCGTTGCACACGCTCAGGGCCGACATCGACTACGGCTTCCGTGAGTCCCGGACCACCTACGGCCGCATCGGCGTGAAGGTCTGGATCTACCGGGGCGACATCCTGCCCTACAAGAGCGTGATGGAGGACAAGATCTCCAAGGAGGCCGCCATGGCGGTGGGCGAGACGTCAGGGCAGACCAAGCCCCGCACCGTCGTCTCGTCGGCCGCAGCACGGCGGCGGACCGAGGCCACCGAGGTCGTGCAGTCGACCGACGCCCAGACGACCACGGTCGAAGCCGATCCGGCTCCGCTGGTCAAGGAGGGCGACGCCGCGTTCGAGAAGCTCCTGGCTGAGGAGGAGGCCATCGAGGCTTCCACGCGTGAGGCCCATGAGACGCCGCACTTCCGCGGCGGGGATGGTGACTGACCGTGCTGATGCCGAAGAAGGTCCGCCATCGCAAGCAGCATCGCGGGCGGATGAAGGGCAACTCCAAGGGACAGACCGAGATCACGTTCGGCGAGTACGGCATCCAGGCCCTCGAGCCGGGCTGGATCACCGCTCGTCAGATCGAGGCTGCCCGTATCGCCATGACCCGTCACATCAAGCGTGGTGGCAAGGTCTGGATCAACGTCTTCCCCGACAAGCCCGTCACCGAGAAGCCGGCTGAGACCCGCATGGGATCAGGCAAGGGCAACCCCGAGAAGTGGGTGGCCGTGGTCAAGCCGGGTCGGGTGCTTTTCGAGCTGTCCTACCACGACGCGGTCGTTGCCCGTGAGGCCCTCGACCGTGCCATCCAGAAGCTGCCGATCAAGGCTCGCTTCATCGTCCGTGAGGAGGGCTTCTAGCCATGGCGAAGAACAAGTCCCTCGCCGACCTCGGCGACACCGACCTGCGGGAGCGGCTCGGCGATGCCAAGGAAGAACTGTTCAACCTCCGATTCCAGCTGGTCACCGGCCAGTTGGAGAACCACGCCCGGATGGGTCGGGTCAAGAAGGAGGTCGCCCGCGTGCTGACAGAGCTGCGGGCCCGTGAGATCGACGCCGCCGAGGCCCTTGAGGCCGCCGGCGAGGAGGTGGCCGACTGATGGCCGATACGAACGAAGCGACGACCGAACGTCCGAACCGCCGCAAGGTGCGTGAGGGCGTCGTGGTGTCCGATGTCCAGGACAAGACGGCAGTTGTGGAGACGGTCGACCGCGTGCGGCACCGTCGCTACGCCAAGACCGTGCAGCGGACCAAGCGCCTCCACGTCCATGACGAGGAGAACCAGATGAACGTGGGAGACCGCGTGCGTGTCCAGGAGACCCGCCCGCTGTCCAAGCTGAAGCGCTGGCGCCTGCTCGAGATCCTCGAGAGGGCGAAGTAATGATCCAGCAGGAGACCCGTCTCAAGATCGCAGACAACTCGGGCGCCCGCGAGGTGCTGTGCATCAAGGTGCTGGGCGGCTCGAAGCGCCGCTACGCCTCGATCGGCGACGTCTTCGTCGCCACGGTCAAGGTCGCCAACCCGGGTGCAGCAGTCAAGAAGGGCGAGGTCGTCAAGTGCGTCGTCGTCCGTACCAAGAAGGCCTGCCGCCGTCCCGATGGCTCGTACATCCGTTTCGACGAGAACGCCGCGGTACTCATCAACGACCAGGACCAGCCGCGTGGCACCCGCATCTTCGGCCCCGTGGGGCGTGAGTTGCGGGACCACAAGTTCATGCGGATCGTCTCGCTCGCCCCGGAGGTGCTTTGAGATGAAGATCAGGAAGGGTGACAAGGTCCGCATCCTGGCGGGCAAGGACAGGGGCAGGGAGGGCAAGGTCAGCCGGGCCATCCCTGCGGACAGGAAGGTGATCGTGGAAGGCGTGAACATCGCCAAGCGCCACCAGAAGTCGACCAGCGCCATCATTCAGGGCGGCATCATCGACAAGGCCATGCCGCTGGACGTCTCGAACGTCGCCGTGCTGAGCCCCTCGGATGGTCGGCCCACCCGCGTCGGGTACCGGTTCAACGATGCCGGCGACAAGGTCCGGATCTGCAGGCGGACGGGGGTGGATCTGGATGGCTGACACCATGACGGCGAGCGTGCGACTGCGTGAGCTCTACTCGGCCGAACTCCGTGGTGCGCTGCAGGAAGAGCTGGGCCTGGCCAACGTGATGCAGGTTCCGCGTCTGGAGAAGATCGTGGTCAACATGGGCGTCGGCGACGCCGCCCAGCAGGCCAAGCTCCTGGATGGAGCTGTGAGCGACCTGGAGGCCATCACCGGCCAGAAGCCCATCATCACCCGGGCCCGGACCTCCATCTCGAACTTCAAGCTCCGTGAGGGCCAGGCCATCGGGGCCAAGGTGACCCTCCGTGGTGACCGCATGTACGAGTTCCTGGATCGCCTGATCACGCTGGCGATCCCCCGGATCCGCGACTTCCGGGGCCTCAACCCCCGGTCGTTCGACGGCAACGGGAACTACACGTTCGGCGTGACCGAGCAGCTCATCTTCCCGGAGGTCGACTACGACAAGGTCGATCGGACCCGGGGAATGGACATCACGCTCGTGACGTCCGCATCCGACGACGCAAGTGGGCGTGCACTGCTCGCTGCGTTCAAGTTCCCATTCCGGAAGGAAGGGCAGTAGTGGCCAAGAAAGCGCTGGTCAACAAGCAGCAGAAGACCCCGAAGTTCAAGGTTCGGGCCTACACGCGTTGCCGCCGTTGCGGCCGCCCGCGTTCGGTCTACCGCGCCTTCAACCTCTGTCGTATCTGCCTTCGGAGCATGGCCCACGCGGGAGAGATCCCCGGGCTCAAGAAGTCGAGCTGGTGAGGAGGATCTGAGATGACAATGACCGATCCCGTCGCTGACATGCTGACGCGTATCCGCAACGCCAACCAGGCGATGCACGATGGCGTGAAGATGCCATCGTCCAAGCAGAAGATCGCGCTGGCCGACATCCTCAAGAGCGAGGGCTACATCCGCGACTACGCGGTGTCCGACTCGACCACCGGCCCCGGCAAGGTGCTGACCATCGAGATGAAGTACTCCGCAGACAGGGAGCGCGTCATCAGCGGTGTGAAGCGGGTTTCCAAGCCCGGCCTGCGCATCTATCGCGCTTCCAACACGATCCCGCGGGTACTGGGTGGTCTCGGTGTAGCCGTGATCTCGACCAGCCGTGGGCTGATGAGCGACCGTGAGGCTCGCCGCCGGAGAATCGGCGGCGAGGTCCTCTGCTACGTCTGGTAGGGGAGACAGCACATGTCCAGAATCGGAAAGGCACCGATCACGGTGCCATCGGGTGTCGAGGTTTCCATCGACGGCCGGCAGGTCAGCGTCAAGGGCCCCAAGGGGTCCCTCGACCTCCAGGTCGGTGGCGAGATCACCGTGCGTCGGGATGGCGAGGAGATCGTCGTCGAGCGTCCGAATGACGAGCGCCGCAACCGGGCGATGCACGGCCTGACACGGTCGTTGGTGAACAACATGGTCCTGGGTGTGTCCGAGGGCTTCGCCAAGGAACTCCAGATCATCGGCATCGGCTACCGCTGCATCGCAAAGGGCACGGATGTCCTCGAGATGCAGCTCGGCTTCAGCCACTCGATCGAGGTCAAGGCGCCGGCGGGAATCTCCTTCGACGTTCCCGAGCCCACACGCATCATCGTGTCCGGCCCCGACAAGCAGGTCGTCGGCCAGGTGGCCGCTGACATCCGGGCGCTCCGCAAGCCCGAGCCCTACAAGGGCAAGGGCGTGCGCTACCTCGGCGAACACGTGGTCCGCAAGGCCGGAAAGGCTGCGAAGTGAGCAAGGTAGATCGTTCCAGGGCGCGTCAGCGCCGTCACCGTCGGGTCCGCAAGTCGGTCCAGGGGACCGCCACGCGGCCCCGTCTGGCGGTGTTCCGTTCTGCCCGTCACATCACGGCCCAGGTCATCGACGACCAGGCCGGAAGGACGGTCGCAGCGGTATCAACGCAGCAGGCTGGTGTCGCTGATGGGGTCACCGGGGTGGCCGCAGCGACCGAGGTCGGTCGTCTCGTGGCCGAGCGTGCCCGTGACGCCGGGATCGCCGCCGTGGTGTTCGACCGCGGTGGCTACAAGTACCACGGACGGGTAGCGGCGCTCGCCGATGCCGCCCGTGACGCCGGATTGGAGTTCTGATGGCACCGAACAGGAACGACGAGGCATCCCTCAGGGAGTCCCGCGTAATCCACATCAACCGCGTGGCCAAGGTGGTCAAGGGCGGCCGCAGGTTCTCGTTCACCGCCCTGGTGGTGATCGGTGACGGTGCAGGTCGTGTCGGCCTGGGCTACGGCAAGGCCAAGGAGGTCCCCCTGGCGATCCAGAAGGGGACCGAGGAGGCCAAGCGCAACCTGTTCAGCGTGCCGCTGACCGGTTCCACGATCATCCACCCCGTGATGGGGATCGCAGGTGCTGGTCGTGTGATGCTGCGACCCGCCGCTCCCGGTACCGGGGTGATCGCCGGCGGAGCCGCCCGCGCCATCCTGGAAGAGGCCGGTGTCCACGACATCCTCTGCAAGTCACAGGGTTCTGCGAACCACATCAACGTGGCCCGCGCCACCGTCGCCGGCCTGAAGGCACTTCGGCGTCCCGACGAGATCGCCCGGCTCCGCGGCCTGGATGCGGAGGAGTTCGTACCGGCCGCCCTGCTGGAGGCATACCGTCGCACCGAAGCCGGTGTCGGCGCTTCCAGCGGTTCGGATGGTGAGTGAGATGGCACAGCTCATCGTCACACAGGTCCGTAGCGGCATCGGCGCCAAGCCCAAGGCACGCGGAACGCTCCGCGCCCTCGGTCTGGGACGCATCGGTCGCAGCAACACCCTGCCCGACCGCGGCGAGATCAGGGGCATGATCGCCCGGGTCCCGCACCTGGTCGAGGTCAAGGAGGTCGATTGATATGAAGGTCCACGATCTACAGCCGGCACCGGGGTCCAGGAAGCGGGCCAAGCGCGTCGCCCGCGGCATCGGCGGCAAGGGCGCCAAGACCGCCGGCCGTGGCATGAAGGGCCAGCGGGCCCGCGGCACCGTCCGGGTCGGCTTCGAGGGTGGCCAGATGCCACTTCTCCAGCGCATCCCGAAGCTGAAGGGCTTCAAGAACCCGTTCCGCGTGGAGTACCAGGCCGTGAACCTCGACACCCTCGAAGCCTGTGGGCTGGACGAGGTCTCGCCCGAGGCCCTGCACGCCAAGGGCCTGGTCGGCAAGAAGTCACTGGTGAAGGTGCTGGGCCGCGGCGTCCTGACCCGTGCGGTGACCGTCAGGGCGCATGCCTTCTCGGCATCGGCCGAGGCCGCCATCACCGCCGCCGGCGGCAGCATGGAAAAGCTGCCGCTGCCGTTCGCGGTACGTCCGCCCGCATCCGGCAACGCCCTGATGAACCGCTGACCGGTCAGAACCCGACCGGTACCTGACCCCCAGACGATCGACAGGAGTCCACGTGCTCTCCAGCATGCTGAACATGTTCAGGGTGGCCGATCTGCGCAAGCGGATCGTCTTCACCCTCGTCATGATCCTGCTCTACCGGATCGGTGCGTTCATGCCCGCCCCGGGGATCGACGTCGAGCAGGTGCAGTTGCTGCGCGATCGTGCCGACCAGGGTGGCGCTCTGGCATTCCTCCAGCTCTTCTCCGGTGGTTCGCTGACCAGCTTCGCCGTGTTCGCCCTGGGCGTCATGCCCTACATCACGGCGTCGATCATCATGCAGGTGCTCGGCGTGGTCGTACCGCGCATCGAGCAGTGGCAGCAGCAGGGGGCCGTCGGACAGCGCAAGATCACCCAGTGGACCCGTTACCTGACGGTTGTGATCGCCGTCATCCAGTCCACCAGCTTCGCCTTCCTCTTCAATGACCGGGGCAACTCGATCTCAGGACAGTCCGGAGCCAACCTGCTTCCCAACTTCCACATCGGCACCGTGAGCGTGGTCGTGCTGACCCTCACAGCCGGCACCGCCCTCCTCATGTGGATAGGCGAGCTCATCACCCAGAAGGGGATCGGCAACGGCATGTCGCTGCTGATCATGATCTCCATCGTGAGCGGCTTCCCGGCCCAGGGATCCCTGATCCAGGCGGAGAACGGCAACGTGGCCCTGTTCATCGTGCTGGCCGTCCTCGTCGGCCTGGTGACCGCGATCGTGTTCGTGGAGCAGGGCCAGCGCCGCATTCCGGTGCAGTTCGCCAAGCGGGTGGTCGGGCGTCGGATGTACGGCGGCCAGAACACCTACATCCCCCTGAAGGTGAACCAGTCGGGCGTGATCCCGATCATCTTCGCCTCGTCGGTTCTCTACCTGCCGGTGCTGATCGCCGCAGCCCTCCCGTGGGATGGCTTCCGCCGTTGGATCGACGACAACCTGGCCCAGCCGGACAACATCTTCTACTTCACGATCACAGGCCTCCTGATCGTGGGCTTCGCGTACTTCTACACGGCGATCACCTTCGACCCGGTGAAGCAGGCCGACACCATCCGCAAGCAGGGTGGGTTCGTGCCCGGTATCCGTCCCGGCTACCAGACCGAGCGCTACCTGGCCAAGATCCTGGCTCGCATCACCCTGCCCGGCGCCCTCTTCATCGCCGGCGTGGCACTGATCCCATCGATCCTCATCAACGTCTTCCTGGATACCAGCGCCGGCGTCGGCTCGGGGGGCGCTGCCGGGTTCGGCTTCATCGGCATCTCGATCCTGATCGCTGCCGGTGTCTCGCTCGAGACGATGAAGCAGGTCGATTCCCAGTTGACGATGCGCAACTACGAGGGCTTCCTCAAGTAGCCATGGCAGCGGTGCATCTGGTGATCCTCGGCCGCCAGGGGTCGGGCAAGGGAACCCAGGCCGCCCGTCTGGTCGAGGCCTACAGCCCCGTCCACGTCTCCACCGGCGACATGCTGCGTGCGGCGGTGGCCGCCGGTACCGAGTTGGGTCGCCGGGCCGGTGCCCTGATGGACGCCGGTGACCTCGTGGGCGACGACCTCATCAACGGGATCGTGGCGGAGCGACTGGCCCAGCCCGACGTGGTCGAGCACGGCTTCCTCCTTGACGGCTATCCCCGTACGCCCGACCAGGCGGCCGCCCTGGAGGGATTCCTGGCCGAGGCCGGCACGACCCTGGACGGGGCGGTGAACCTGGACGTTCCCGTGGACGAGGTCACGGCCCGCATGCTGGCCCGGGGCCGGGCCGATGACACCGAGGAGGCGATCAGGCGTCGACTCGACCTGTACGAGGCCGAGACCGCTCCCCTGCTGGCCTGGTTCGCCGACCGGGGGCTGTTGGACGTAGTCGACGGCATAGGCGACGAGGACGTGGTGTTCGGTCGCCTCTCGACGGTGATCGATGCCCGTCTGAGCCTCTTGGACGCGTCGTGACCTGCGGTTTTGTCGGTCGCTCCGGCCCTCGCGTGTTGGACCACACGAGGGGCGGCGATAGCGTTCTCCACTGGCCTGTGCCGGGTCTCCGCCCACGGCGTCGGACCTCAGGCCCCGGAGAATTCATTCCGGAATCCAGTACGTGACTATCAGGAGCATCACACTGCAGAAGCCCAAAGAAGACGCGATCGTGATGGAGGGCAAGGTTCTGGAACCCCTGCCCAACGCCATGTTCCGGGTCGAGTTGGAGAATGGCCACAACGTTCTGGCCCACATCTCCGGCAAGATGCGGATGCACTACATCCGGATACTCCCGGGTGACCGCGTCCAGGTGGAGCTCACCCCGTACGACCTCAAGCGGGGTCGGATCACCTACCGCTACAAGTAGCACGCTACGAGTGGCTGGGACACCAGAAAGAACAACATGAAGGTCCGAACAAGCGTTAAGCGAATCTGTGAGAAGTGCCGGGTGATCCGGCGTCACGGTCGCGTGCAGGTCATCTGCACGAACCCCCGTCACAAGCAGCGTCAGGGCTAGAGGAACTCAGGAATGGCACGTATCTCAGGAGTCGACGTCCCCCGCGAGAAGCGGGTGCTGATCTCGTTGACCTACATCCATGGCATCGGCCGCACCTCCGCGGCGAACGTCTGCGAGGCCACCGGCGTGGATCCCACCACCCGGGTGCGTGACCTCACCGACGATGAGGTCACATCCATCCGCTCCTTCATCGACCAGCAGTTCAAGGTCGAGGGCGACCTCCGTCGTGAGGTCTCCCAGAACATCAAGCGGAAGATGGACATCGGCTGCTACCAGGGTCTGCGGCATCGCCGTGGCCTTCCGGTACGGGGCCAGCGCACCCATACGAACGCCCGCACCCGCAAGGGACCGCGTAAGACGGTCGCCAACAAGAAGCAGGTCACCAAGTAATGGCCAAGCCGTCCGCTGGGGGCCGACGCCCCCGCAAGAAGGAACGCAAGAACGTCCCGCACGGCGTGGCGCACATCAAGAGTTCCTTCAACAACACGATCATCACCATCACCGACCAGGGTGGGAACACGCTGGCCTGGGCATCGGCCGGCGCCGTCGGCTTCAAGGGTTCCCGCAAGTCGACCCCCTTCGCCGCCCAGATGGCAGCCGAGCAGTGCGCCCGCAAGGCCATGGAGCACGGCATCCGCAAGGTGGACGTCGTGGTACGGGGTCCGGGTTCCGGTCGGGAGACCGCCATCCGAACCATCCAGAGCACGGGCATCGAGGTGACCGGTATCAAGGACGTCACCCCCATTCCCCACAACGGCTGTCGACCGCCCAAGCGACGGAGGGTCTGAGATGTCTCGTTACACCGGCCCCAAGGCCCGGGTCTCCCGGCGCCTCGGCATCAACATCTTCGGCACCAAGGGTGAGATGGTGGCGCTGGACAAGCGTCCCTATCCTCCCGGGGAGCATGGTCGTACCCGGCGTCGGGGCAACCCGTCCGAGTACCTGCTGCAGCTCCAGGAGAAGCAGAAGGCCCGCTTCTCATACGGTCTCACCGAGAGGCAGTTCCGTCGCCTCTACGAGGAGGCGAACCGTCGCCAGGGCGTGACCGGCGAGAACATGCTCCGTTTCCTGGAGCTTCGCCTCGACAACGTGGTCTACCGGGCCGGCATGGCCGCCACCCGGGCCCAGGCCCGCCAGCTCGTCAACCACGGCCACGTGGACGTCAACGGCAGCCGGGTGGACATACCCAGCTACCGCTGCAAGAAGGGCGAGGTCGTTTCGCTGCGTGCCAAGGCCCGCAAGATGGTCGTCGTCCAGTGGAACATCGACGTGCTGGATCGTCAGTCGCCGGCGTGGCTGGAGATGGGCGACAACGGCCACGAGGTGACCGTCCGCGAGCTGCCGGTACGCGACCAGATCGACATCCCGGTCCGCGAGCAGCTCATAGTCGAGCTCTACTCCAAGTAGTCCCCGGCCCAGGCGCCGGAACCCGTACCCACAAGTCTCAATAACACCCAAGAAGGACACCTCATGCTGGTAATTCAGCGACCGACCATCGAAGCAGTGAATGATGCCGATGGCAATCGTCAGCAGTTCTCGATAGGCCCACTCGAGCCGGGCTTCGGGCACACCCTCGGCAACTCGCTCCGTCGGACCCTGCTCTCGTCCATCCCGGGCGCAGCCATCACCCAGATCAAGTTCGACGATGCCCTGCACGAGTTCTCCACCATCGAAGGGGTCGTGGAGGACGTGACCGACATCGTCCTGAACCTGAAGGACGTGGAGCTGCGTTGCCACAGCGACGAGCCGGTGACCCTCAGGGTGGACGTGCGTGGCGCCGCCGATGTCACCGCAGCGGTGCTGGAGTCCAACGAACAGGTCGAGGTCCTGAACCCCGGCCTGCACCTGGCGACCGTGACCTCCAAGGGCCGTCTGGCACTCGAGCTGACCGTGGAGGTCGGCCGTGGCTACCTCGGGTCCGACCGGACCGGCGGCGAGGGCGCCATCGGCGTCATCCCCCTGGATGCCCTCTTCTCGCCCGTGCGCCGTGTGTCGATCGATGTGGAGCCGGTCTCCGTGGGTCAGGCCCAGGACATGGACCGCCTGGTCCTGGACATCACCACCGATGGTTCGCTCACCCCCCGCGACGCCCTGGCCTCGGCCGGCGCCACCCTGCGTGCCCTGGTGCAGCTGGTTGAGGACATGAGCGACGATGCCCGTGGCCTGGAGCTGGGCGAGCCCGAGGAGGTGGGCGGAAGCTCACCGGATCTGGACATGCCGATCGAGGACCTGGACCTTTCCGAGCGGCCCCGCAACTGCCTCAAGCGGGCGCAGGTCGACACCATCGGCCAGTTGCTGGAGAAGACCGAAGACGACCTGCTGGCCGTCACCAACTTCGGCCAGAAGTCGCTCGACGAGGTAATCGAGAAGCTGGACGAGCGCGGTCTCACACTCAGGGTCCGGGACTGACGCCATGCCTGCAACCCCGAAGAGGGGCCGTCGCTTCGGCGGCAGCTCCGCCCACCAGAAGTCGATGATGGCCAACCTGGTCTCATCGCTCATCCTCGCCGAGGCGATCACGACCACCGAGGCCAAGGCCAAGGCGCTGCGTCCCATCGCCGAGAAGATGATCACCAAGGCCAGGAAGGGTGGGCTGCACAACCACCGCCAGGTGGTGTCGTTCATCCGCGATCGTGAGGTCGCTGCCAAGTTGTTCGACGTGATCGGTCCTCGCTACATCGACCGCCACGGTGGCTACACCCGGATTCTGAAGCTGGGCCCCCGTACCGGCGACAACGCGCCGATGGCGCGCATCGAACTGGTCTGATCCCGCCCGTAATGCGGGTTCGGGGAGTCGTCGCCTACGACGGAGCTGCCTTTCACGGTTTCGCAGCCAACCTCGGCGTTCCCACGGTTGCCGCCAGTCTTGACGCCGCGCTCTCGCGTGCCCTGAAGGTCCCGGTCTCGGTGATCTGTGCAGGCCGGACCGACCGCGGAGTCCACGCCGTGGGCCAGGTAATCAGCTTCGACGTACCCGATGAAGCCGATCTGGTCCGACTCCGTCGATCGGTGAACCGGCAGTGCCGCCCGTCGGTGGTGGTCACGATGCTGGACCGGGCTGCGGACGACTTCGACGCCCGCTTCAGCGCCATCGGCCGTACCTACAGGTACCGGGTCCTGAACCGTCCGGATGCCGATCCGTTCACCTCCGCGCTGGCGTGGCACGTCCCGGGACGACTCGATGTGGATGCCATGGAGGCCGCTGCCGCACTGCTGGTGGGCCTACACGACTTCACCTCGTTCTGCCGTCTGCCGACGCTCCGACCGGACGGCACGATGCCCACCCTCGTGCGTCGCGTCACCGGGGCATCCTGGCGGTGGCTCGAGCCCGGGCTCTCAGGGATCGCCCTGTTGGAGTTCGAGGTCTCGGCATCGGCCTTCTGCCACCAGATGGTCAGGACGATGGTGGGGACGCTCGTGGACGTGGGCAGTGGCCGTCTCACAGTCGACTCCATCCCGAGGATCCTCGCCGCCCGTGATCGTGGGGCATCCGGGGAGCCGGCCCCACCCTGTGGTCTCACGTTCTGGTCCGTGGCCTATCCGCCGGAGGCGCTCCCGACCCCGGCCGATGGGCACCTCCCGGACGGTTGAGTCTTCCGACGGTGACAGGTGTCCCTACGGGCGGCGGCGGGTTGCCGGTGGGGGTGGTCGGCCCTAGCCTTGGTCGCCGGTCCGATCGCGCCTTATTCCAGCGCCGATCCCCGGTGGTCGACCCGGCCACCGTGGTCCGTATCCAGTGTTCTCCCCACGAAACAGGTGGTTCCAGTGTCCACGTACACCCCCAAGGCCAGCGAGATCCAGCGTGCATGGCACGTCGTCGACGCTGAGGGCCTCATCCTCGGTCGCATGGCGTCCGAGGTGGCTGCGATCCTCCGCGGCAAGCACAAGCCGACCTTCACCCCCCACATGGACACCGGCGACCACGTGGTGATCATCAACGCCGGCAAGGTCGTCCTGACGGGTGCCAAGGCGACCGACAAGCACGTCTACGACCACTCCGGCTACCCGGGCGGTCTTCGCACCCGCATCTACGGCGAGGTCCTCGCCTCGAAGCCCGAAGAGGCCGTCCGCCGGACCATCAGGGGCATGCTCCCCAAGAACCGTCTGGGTCGTCAGCAGATCACCAAGCTGAAGGTCTACCGCGGCGCGGACCATCCGCATTCGGCCCAGCAGCCCCAGCCCCTTTCACTCGACAACGCCCGGGCCCAGAGGGCCTGATCCAGGAGTCTCCGATGTCAAGCCCCCTCGTCCAGGCCACAGGCCGTCGCAAGCGTTCGGTCGCCCGTGTGCGCCTTCGTGAAGGAACCGGCACGGTCACCGTGAACGGCCGTACGGCCGAGGACTACTTCCCGTCGGAGACCCACCGGCTGGTGTTCATGGAGCCGCTGCGGGTCACGGACACCGTTGGTGCCTACGACATCGATGCCACCCTCCACGGCGGCGGCATCAGCGGCCAGGCCGGTGCCCTGCGACTCGGCATCTCCCGTGGGCTGGAGGCCCTGGAGCCGGAGCGCCGTCCGGCCCTGAAGCTGGCCGGCCTCCTGACGCGTGACGATCGCAAGAAGGAGTCCAAGAAGTACGGACTCCACAAGGCCCGCAAGGCGCCACAGTACTCCAAGCGCTGAGCGGAGGTCGGACCACCGGTCCGGCTCCTACGCTCTCCAGCATGGCAGAACCCGAGGTCCCCCCAGCGGGCCTCCGATTCGGCACCGACGGCATCCGCGGTCGGGCCGGAACCAGGATCGTGGATCCGGTCGTGCGCGCCCTGGGACGCTCTGCGGCGGACCTGCTCGACTCCGACCGGGTGTTCCTCGGTCGCGACACCAGGGAGTCCGGACCGGGCCTCTCACGGGCCCTTGCCGAGGGATTCGCCGCTGGCGGCCTGGAGGTGGTCCAGATGGGCGTGGTCCCGACCCCGGCGGTGGCCCACGCCGCCGCTCTGGAGGGCGCAGCTGCGGCCATGGTCACGGCCTCGCACAACCCGTGGTGGGACAACGGGGTGAAGCTCTTCTCGGCGGGCGGGTTGAAGCTCGACGACGCCCAACAGGCTGCCATCCAGGCGGCCTGGGATGCGCTACCTGAACTCGAGGGCTCCCCGGGGTTGGAGAGGTGGTCGGACGATCCATCCACCGACGCCGTTCATCGTTGGGTGGATGCCGTCGTGGGATCGGTCCGACCAGCGGCCCTGGCGGGGTTGGCTGTAGTGGTGGACTGCGCCAACGGCGCCACGTCGGCGATCGCCGGCCCGGCGCTGGAGCGCCTCGGGGCCGACGTGACGGTGATCCACTCCGAGCCCGACGGTCGCAACATCAACGACGCCTGCGGGTCGACGCAGCCGGCCGCCCTCCAGGCCGCTGTGACTGCGATCGGCGCTGATGCCGGCCTGGCCTTCGACGGCGATGGCGACCGGGTGCTGGCCGTGGGCCACGACGGGAGCCTCATCGACGGTGACGGCCTGCTGGCCGTCGTCGGTGTGGACCGCCAGCAGCGCGGCGTCCTTCCCGGGTCCACGGTGGTGGTGACGGTCATGGCGAACCTGGGGTTGCGGCGGGCGCTGGCCGATCACGGCATTGCCGTCCGGGAGACGGCTGTGGGCGACCGGTACGTCCTCGAGGCCCTGGAGGCCGATGGCCTGACGCTGGGTGGCGAGCAGTCCGGGCACCTGATCTTCCGTGACCTGGCGACCACGGGCGATGGCCTGCTGACGGGCATACAGGCCCTTGACGCGGCGTGTCGTGCCGGCCGTTCCCTCGGCGACCGGGTGGCCGAGCTGATGGTGAGGGCGCCCCAGGTCCTCCATTCCGTCCCTGTGGCGGGAAACGGCGAGGCGCTGGTGGAGCTGGTTGCCGCCGAGGTGGCGACGGCCGCCGCTGAGTTGGGTGACGTCGGCCGGGTGCTGGTGCGTGCGTCCGGGACCGAGCCGGTGGTGCGGGTGATGGTGGAGGCCTTCGACATGGAGAGGGCGTCGGCGGTGGCCGATCGCCTCGTGGAGGCCGTCGAGCGGGCTGACCGGACCTGAGCACCTAGAATTCCTAGAGTTGCCGCGTCGGCCATCGGATCGACGTGGCTGAAATGAAAGGGCAGCGACCACGACATGTGCGGCATCATCGCTGTCCTCCGTCGTCCCTCCGACCGGGCCGTTCCCGGAACCGATGAGGTGCTGGCGCCCCTGGCCGAGGCGGCGGCCCTCCTGGGCCATGGCGAGCCCTCGGCGCTGGCCGCGGCGGCCGATGCCCTGGAGGTGGTGGACCACCTGCTGGGTGGGGTGCCCGGGCTGATGGCCCTGGACTCGGACCCGGCCCTGGCTGGTCGGATCAGGGCCGTCCTGGCGCCGGTCCCGGGACTGCTCGACATGGTGGCCGAGGCCCTGGGGGGATCGGATCACATGGAGGAGGACAACGCCGCCCTCGTTCGCGTCCGGGACGCCCTCTGGGCGGTGACCCGTGATCGCCTGGATAGTCACGCCGGGGTGTCGTCGCTTCGCAGCACCTCACCTGCGCCCAGCGACGCAGGCCTGGCGGTGCTGCTCTCGACCCAGCAGGCGCTCTCCGCGATCGACCGCCTCGAGGTGAGGGGCCGGGATTCCGCCGGCCTCCAGGTCACCGTCTGGAACCACGGCATCCACCCGACGGACCCGATGGTCGTGGCCCGCCTCCGGGACCCGCTGTACCGGAGCGGCAGCGTCCGCCTCCTGGAGGGTGGGGCCCTGGCGTTCGTCGTCAAGGCGGCGGCCGAGATCGGGGAGCTGGGTGACAACACGGCGGCCCTGCGTGCGGCCCTTTCGACCGATGAGCTGTTGGCCCGGGCCCTGGCGGCGCCGGACGTGGAGGGGTCGCTGCTGGGCCACACCCGTTGGGCCAGCGTGGGCCTCGTCTCCGAACCGAACGCCCATCCGTTGGATTCCACGCGTGCCGACGGTCGTCCCATGCCCGTGGTCATGGCTGTCCAGAACGGTGACGTGGACAACCACGCCGACCTGGTCATCTCCGAGGGCCTCAGCGTGGTGGCCGAGATCACGACAGACGCCAAGGTGGTGCCGGCGCTGTGTGCGACCCATCTGGCGGCCGGCCATGACCACCGTGAGGCGTTCCGGCGGACCGTGAGCGCCTTCGAGGGCTCGTTGGCCATCGGGGCAATGATCGGCGATGCACCTGGTCGCCTGATGCTGGCCCTGCGCGGCAGTGGCCAGGGCCTCTACGTGGGTCTCGCCGAGGACGCCTTCGTGGTGGCCAGCGAGCCGTACGGGGTGGTGGAGATGACCGGCGACTTCCTCAGGATGGATGGCGAGACGCCTGCCGATCCCGACGATCCGGGAGCCAGCAGGGGACAGATCGTGGAGTTGGACTCCGCCCTGGCTGGAACCGTGGAGGGGATCAGCCGGTACTCCTATGACGGCCGCGACCTTCCGGTCGGGGCGGACGACCTGATCCGGGCCGAGATCACCACACGCGACATCGACAGGGGCGACCACCCCCACTTCCTCCTGAAGGAGATCGGGGAGTCGCCCGGGTCGGTCCGGTCGACCCTCCGGGGGCGCCTCTCGGGCGACGTGGATGCAGGGTTCCAGGTCCGGTTGGGCGAGGCGGCCCTCGGCGCCGGGCTACGGGCCGATCTCGCATCGGGAGTCGTACGTAGGTTGCTGGTGATCGGCCAGGGGACCGCAGCCGTGGCGGCGCAGGCGGTTGCCGGGTCTCTGAGGGCGGAGCTGGTCGGGTCGCCCATGGTGGTGGAGGCCGTGCCGGCCACCGAGCTGTCCGGGTTCGGGCTCTCGCCGGACATGTCCGACGTCCTGGTCGTGGCGATCAGCCAGTCGGGGACCACCACGGACACGAACCGGACCGTGGACCTGGTGCGGTCCCGCGGCGCCCGTGTGATTGCGATCGTGAACCGCCGCAACAGCGACCTGGTGGATCGTTCCGATGGCGTCCTGTACACGTCCGATGGGCGGGACGTGGAGATGAGCGTCGCCTCGACCAAGGCCTTCTACGCCCAGGTGGTGGCCGGGATGCTCCTGGCCGTGGCGGTGGCGGACGCAGCCGGGCTGCCGGGGTCGCCCGACCGGTCCGGGCTGCTGGCGGGCCTGGTGGACCTGCCCGACGCCATGGTCGAGGTGCTGGCCATGCGCGACCGGATCGCCGAGATCGCCGACAGGCACGCCCTGTCGCGCAGGTACTGGGCCGTCGTGGGCAGCGGTCCGAACCTGGTCGCGGCCCGGGAGGTCCGGATCAAGCTCTCGGAGCTCTGCTACAAGTCGATACCGGCGGATGCCACCGAGGACAAGAAGCACATCGACCTGTCGGCCGAGCCGATGATCCTGGTCTGCGCCACCGGCCTGGTGGGCTCCACGGCTGACGACATCTCCAAGGAGGTGGCCATCTACCGTGCGCACAAGGCTGCGCCCGTGGTCATAGCGGACGCCGGTTCCTCACGGTTCACGGATGCCCTGGACGTGATCACCGTTCCGCGTGTGCATCCCGGCCTCTCCTTCGTGCTCTCCACGATGGTCGGCCACCTGTTCGGGTACGAGGCGGCCCGGGCCATCGATGCCCAGGCTCGTCCCCTCCGGATGGCTCATGCCGCCATCGAGGGGGAGGCGCAGCGGCGCCAGTCCGGCACCACGGGAGCCGATGCGCCCGTTGACGGTCCGCTGTACGTGGACCTCAGGGCCGCCGCCGGTGCCTTCGCCGACGAGCTCCGGAGCGGCCGCCTGAACGGCCACCTCGAGGCCTCCACCGCCGTTCGCCTCTCCACCCACTTCCGGTTCGCCCTGGGCGACGTGCCCCTGGAGTCGTACCAGTTGGAGTTCGGCCGCGTCGGCACGCCGGCACTGGTCCTGGATGGCCTGGCAGCGTCGCTGACGGTGGCCATCGAGGAGTTGACACGTCCGATCGATGCCATCAAGCACCAGGCCAAGACCGTCACCGTGGGCATCTCGCGCACCGACGAGACCCTCTTCGAGGCCCGTCTGGCCCGTGAGGTGCTGGCATCGGGTGCCCCGCGGGACTCCCTCAGCTATCGCACCCTGCGGGTCCTGGTGGCCCTGGACCCGGCCGTGGCCGAGGTGGTGGGCTTCACCCGCTACCGGGTGGACGGGCCGAACGGCCAGGTTCCCACGGTGGCGATCGTGGATCGCGGTGGCGTGTCCGTCGGGATCCCGTCGCGCACCGACCGGGATCCCACGCTGCGCGGCACCAAGCACCGGGTGGCCGTGGAGCGCGAGGTGCTGGTCACCCGGGGCGCCCGGGACGGCCGGACGATCGTGCTGGTCCCCGAGGTCAAGGACCGGGAGTCCGTGGGCATCACGCTGCTGCACGTGGTCCTGCGGGACAGGCTGTCGCCCGACGTCCTGCGTGGCGTTCTGCAGGGTTACGACAACCGCTACGGAGCCGTGCGGGACGCGGTGTGCGAGACGGAGCCCGACCTGAGCGACGACCTCCTTGCGGAGCTGAGAATCGTCGACCTGTTGACCGAACCGGTGCAGACCATTGCTGACAGGTTGCGGGGCTGACGGGCGGATGACGGGACCTGGTGGATGATCGGGATCGGGGTGGACCTGGTCGACATCGACCGTTTCCGCCGGTCGTTGTCGCGTACGCCGTCGCTGCGGGACCGGCTGTTCCGTCCCGATGAACGGTCCTACTCCGATTCCCACGTGGACCCGGCCGGCCGCTATGCAGTGCGCTTCGCCGCCAAGGAGGCCGCCCTGAAGGCACTCGGCCTGGGTCTGGGTGGCATGCCCATGTACGACATCGAGGTGGTGCGCGATGGCCTGGGCCCGCCCCGGCTGGTACTCCACGGTGCGGCGGCCGAGGTCGCCAGAGAGGCCGGGGTGCGGCGTTGGCTGGTGACCATGAGCCACACCTCGACCCTGGCCCAGGCCACGGTCGTGGCGCTGTGAGGCGTGGACGGGTCACACTCCGATGATCCCGATCGTCACGCCCGAGGAGATGGCTGTCGTCGACGAAGCTGCCCCTGAGCCGTTCGAGGTGCTGGTGGAGAGGGCGGGTGGCGCCGTGGCGCGCAGCGCCATCGACCTCCTGGGCGGGACCTACGGACGGCGGGTCGTCGTGGTGGCCGGTAGGGGTTCCAACGGTGCCGACGGACGTGTGGCGGCTGCACGCCTGAGGCGTCGGGGCGTCCGGACCATCGTGCTGGACGCCACCGAGGCGCCCGCCTCGCTGCCGGCCGACGGCATGCCGCCCATCCACCTGGTGGTGGATGCCGCATACGGCACCGGCCTGGGTCGCCCGTACGTGGCACCCACCGGCAGCGTCCCGGTGCTGGCCGTGGACCTGCCGTCAGGACTGGACGGCCTCACGGGCGTGGCGTGCGGCAGCCCGTCGGTAGCGGCGCGCACGGTCACCTTCGGAGCCCTCAAGCCCGGTCTGCTGTTCGCCGATGGTCCCGCCCTGGCCGGTCACGTGGAGGTGGCGGGCATCGGCCTCGACGTGTCGGGTGCGACCGTGCAGCTCCTCGTGGACGCCGATGTCGCCGACCTGGTTCCCGCCCGTCGCGGGGACGCCCACAAGTGGCGTGGCGCCTGCTGGGTGCTGGCCGGTTCGGCACCCATGGTGGGGGCGGCGACGCTGGTCGCCGAGGCGGCCCTACGGGCCGGAGCGGGATACGTGCGCCTGTCCGTTCCGGATGGTGCCACCGCCCCCGCTGCGGTGGAGGTGGTGCAGCATCCCCTCGGTCCGGACCTGACGCTGGATTCCGCCGATGCGGGTCGCTTCGCCGCCTTCGTGGTGGGACCCGGCCTGGGCAGCGACGGACGCACGGCCGCCGGTGTGCGCCGCCTGGTGGCTGACCTCGACCGTCCGCTGGTTGTTGACGGTGATGGCCTCACGGCGCTGGCTGCCGGTGACGTGGCGGGGATCTGCCGGGGGCGGTCGGTGCCGGTCGTGCTCACCCCCCATGACGGCGAGTTCGAGCGCCTGGCCGGTGCAAGGCCCGGGGCGGATCGGATCTCATCGGTCCGGTCGCTGGCTCAGAGCACCGGTGCGGTGGTCCTCTGCAAGGGGCCGACCACCGTCGTGGCGTCGCCGGACGGACGGGTACGCCTCGCCTCGGCTGGAGACCGGCGCCTGGCCACCGCCGGTACCGGAGACGTGCTGGCCGGCATCATCGGGGCGTTCCTCACCAGGGGTGCCGATCCGTTCGACGCGGCCTCCGCCGCCGCCCATGTGCATGGGCGTCTCTGTTCGCTCCTCCCGCCGACCGGGGTGGTCGCCGGCGACCTGTCGTCGGTCCTCGTCGAGGTGCTGGTGGGCCTGGGCGTGGATGCCGGGGGGCCGGCCTGATGCGCCCCACCTGGTTTTCGGTCGACCTCGATGCGGTGGCCCACAACGTCCGGGCCTTCCGTGGCCTGGCGGCACCGGCCGAGGTCTGCATGGTCGTGAAGGCGGACGGCTACGGCCATGGCGCTCCGGCCGTCGCCGCAGCTGCGCTGGAGGCTGGCGCCACCTGGCTGGCCGTCGCCCTCGTGGAGGAGGCGGCGACATTGCGTGACTCCGGGCTGACCGCCCCGATCCTCGTGCTCTCCGAGCCGCGCCCCGACGAGATGGCCGACGTGGTGGGGCTGGGCGGGGTCCGCCCGACCCTCTACTCCGCTGCCGGCGTGGATGCCTTCGCCCTGGTGGCCGGTGCCGGTACACCGGTCCACCTGAAGGTCGACACGGGGATGCACCGGGTGGGGGCCAGGATGGACGATGCGGTGGCCGTGGCCCGCCTGATCCTGGACTCGGGCCTGGACCTGGAGGGGGTCTTCTCCCACTGTGCGATGGCCGACGAGCCGGGGGACCCGTTGACCGCGCTCCAGCTGCAGAGGTTCGACGCCGTCCTGGCCGACCTGGCCGCTGCCGGGATCCGACCTCCCATCGTCCACATGGCCAACACTGCGGCCGCCCTGAGTCGACCCGAGGCGGCACATTCGATGGTCAGGATCGGCCTCGGCGCCTACGGCGTGTCCCCGGGTCCGGAGCTGGTCGAAAGGTGTCTGTCGGTGGGCCTGCGACCGGTCCTGTCGATCCACTCGAGGGTCACCCACCTGCTCGACGTCGCTGCCGGCGAGGGGGTTGGCTACGGGCACCGCTGGAGGAGCGTGGAGGACACGCGCCTGGCCACGGTGCCGATCGGCTACGCCGACGGCCTGACCCGTGAGTGGGGTCTCGGAGGCACTGCGCTGGTGGGGGGTAGGCGTCGACCGCTGCGCGGTGTCGTCTCCATGGACTCGTTGGTGCTGGAGGTCGACGAGGGCGTGGCGATCGGCGACGAGGTGGTGCTACTGGGTTCCCAGGGCGATGGGGAGATCGGGATGGCGGAGGTCGCCGAGAGGCTGGGCCTGATCCCGTGGGAGGTTCTCAGCCGCCTGGGCCGGCGCCCGCCCAGGCTCTACCCGTAGGAGGCCACCGATGGCACGGATCCTCCTCGTCGAGCCGTTCCACGGCGGCTCCCACGGTGCGTGGGCCGAGGGGCTGGTCGCCCACAGCCGCCACGACGTGGTCGCCGTTTCGCATCCGGGGGCCTTCTGGCGTTGGCGGATGCGGGGGGCCGCCCTGACGCTGGCCCATGCCGCCGGCGAGGCGGTCCAGGAGCACGGGCCGCCCGACGTGGTCCTGATGTCCGGGATGGTTGACCTGGCACGGTGGCTGGGCTTCACCCGCCGGTTCCTGGGCGATCCGGCGGTCGTGTTGTACCTGCACGAGAACCAGCTGGCGTATCCGTTGAGTCCGAACCAGAAGGCCGATGACGAGTTCCCGCTGGGGAACTGGATGTCGATGGCGGCCGCCGACGAGGTGTGGTGCAACTCCTCGTTCCAGTTGGACGGCCTCCTGGGTGCCCTGCCGGCGTTGCTGGATCGGGCACCCGACCGGCCACACACGGGGTTCCTCCCGGCGGTGGCCGACCGCTGCCACGTCGTGCCCGTCGGGGTGGACCTGGTCGACGTACCTGTGCGTGCCACTGGGAGAGCGACCTCGGGGGTGCCGTTGGTGCTCTGGAACCAGCGGTGGGACCACGACAAGAACCCGTCGGCGGTATTCGATGCACTCGGGCGCCTCGCCGACGAGGGTGTGGCGTTCAGCGTCGCCGTGGTGGGCGAGAACGAGCGGGTGGATCCCCGGGAGTTCAGCGTTGCCCGGGAGCGCCTCGGCGACAGGGTGGTGCAGTTCGGGTTCGTGGACAGGGAGGAGTACGTGGACCTGCTGGGTCGTGCCGACGTGGTGGTGAGCGCAGCCCACCATGAGTTCTTCGGCATCGCCGTGGTGGAGGCCATGGCCGCCGGTTGCGTGCCTGTGCTTCCGGACGACCAGAGCTACCCGGGTCTGGTGGGGGCCTGGGCCGATGTGGCCCTCTACCCGGAAGGCGGCCTCACCGACCGCCTACGCGAGGTGCTGCTGGACCTGCCGGCCTGGCGGGCCGGAGCGGCCGGTCTGGACGGATCCATCCGCCGGTTCGACTGGCGGACCGTGGTGTCGGAATACGACGAGCGCCTGGAGCGGTTGGCGACCGCCGGACCTTCCCGGAGTGCGCACTAGCGTCGCTGTCCGTGAGGTTCCAGATCGACGGCGTGCGGGTGGGCCACTGGACTGATGCCGCCGCCCGGACGGGCTGCACCGTGGTGCTGTTCCCGGATGGCACGGTGGCTTCCGGCGAGGTGCGTGGTGGTGCACCTGCCACGCGGGAGTTCGACCTGCTCGCCCCGGGGCGCACGGTGGACCGCATCGACGCCCTGGTGCTCTCCGGTGGTTCGGCCTTCGGCCTGGCGGCGGCCGATGGCGTGATGGCCCATCTGGAGGCGGCTGGCGTGGGCTATCCGACAGGGGCAGGTCCGGTCCCCATCGTCGTGGGACTCTCCCTGTTTGACCTGCTGGAGGGCGATGGCTCGGTGAGGCCGGGCCCGGCCGAGGGTCGGGCGGCCTGCGAGGTGGCCTCCGTGGAGGTGCCGGTCGGCCAGGTGGGCGCTGGGACCGGCGCCATGGTCGGTACCTGGCGCGGCCGTGGGAGGGCGCGTCCCGGCGGCATCGGGATGGCCGTGGTGCGCCGCGGGGACCTGGTGGTGGTGGCGCTCCTCGCCGTGAACGCAGCGGGTGACGTGGGGCGCTCCGGTACCTCGGAGGCGATAGCCGACGGCACCTTCGTGGACTGGCCTGAACCCGGCGGCGAGCTCTTCGACGCACGTGGCAACACGACGATCGGGATGGTCGTCAGCAATGCCTCCGTGGGCCGGGAGGGCTGCCTCCTGATGGCGGGTTCGGCCCATGACGGCCTTGCCCGGGCGGTCTTCCCGCCCCACACCCGTTCCGATGGCGATGCCCTGGTTGCAGCGGCGACCGGGGTGCTGCCCACCTCGGACGCCGACCTGGACGTGCTGAGGGCCATGACGGTGGCAGCGGTGGAGCGGGCCGTCACGACGGCGTGTGGGCCGGGCGGCGATGACGGGTCCGCGGTGGGGGCGGGCACGCCATCCGGGCGGTAGCGCGTCGCTAACGTGGCGGGGTGACGACCGCCCTGCAAGCCCTGGCCGAGGAGGCCTCCACCTGCACCGGATGCAGGCTGGCTGCCGGGCGCACGACCGTGGTCTTCGGTTCGGGATCTCCAACGGCGGACCTGATGTTCGTGGGCGAGGCTCCCGGTGCCCGTGAGGACGAGCAGGGCGTCCCGTTCGTGGGCAGGTCCGGCCAGCTCCTGGACCGCCTCCTGGCCGAGGAGCTGGGCCTGGACCGGTCGGACTGCTACATCGCCAACGTGGTCAAGTGCCGTCCGCCGGGGAACCGGGATCCACGGCCCGACGAGATAGCGGCCTGTCGGCCGTACCTGGAACGCCAGCTGGACCTCGTGGATCCCACCGTCGTCGTGACGCTGGGCAACTTCTCCTCGAAGCTGCTCCTGGGGACCGATGTCGGCATCACGAAGCTGCGGGGGCAGGCGTACCGGTTCGGCGAGCCGGAACGGCACCTGGTTCCGACCTTCCATCCGGCGGCCGCCCTGCGCGGCGGCGCGGACGTGCTGGCCCGGATGCGGGCCGACCTGGCGCTGGCCGGGACGCTCGTGGAGGCCGGGTGAGCGTGGTGGCTCCACTACCGACCATGGGCACCACCTCGGTGGAGGGCACCATGGAGGTGGCTGCGTCCCTGGCCGGGTTGGCCAGGGAGGGCGACCTGGTGGTGCTGTGTGGCGACCTGGGGGCCGGTAAGACGGCCTTCACGCAGGGCTTCGGTCGGGCGCTGGGCGTCACGGAGCCGATCACCTCGCCGACGTTCACGCTGGCCAACCGCTATCCCGGCGCCGGCCTGACCCTCAACCACCTCGACGTCTACCGCCTGAACCACATCGACGAGGTCCGTGACCTGGGCCTCCACGAGCTGGTGGACAGCCGCTCGGTGACGCTCGTGGAGTGGGGCGATGCGATCGCAGGTGCGTTGCCGGGTGGCTACCTGGAGGTTCGGATCAGCCTCGGCACCGGACCCGATGACCGGCTGCTGGACTTCCGGATCGTCGGTTTCGAATGGTCGGACCGTGAGGCCGGCCTGCTGGCCCTGACCGCTGGAGGCGACGGGTGCTGATCCTGGGCATCGAGAGCGCCGGTACCCAGGTGGGTTGTGCCGTGGGGGGCCACGAGGGTGTGCTGGCGTCGGCCCATTCCGGCCGTGGTCGTCGCCACGCAGAGGCGCTGGCCCCCCAGATCGACTTCGTGCGTCGCCAGGCCGGCATAGAGATCTCGGAGATCGCGGCGGTAGCCGTGGACGTCGGTCCGGGCCTGTTCACCGGCCTCCGGGTCGGCATCGCCACGGCGGTGGCCATGGCCTACGGGCTGGGCGTGCCGATGATCCCGGTGCCCAGCCTGGACCTGATGGCCTTTCCGGCCCGTTGGTCCAATCGCCTCATCGTGGTCGCCCTGGACGCCCGCAGGGGCGAGCTCTTCACCGCCCTGTTCCGCAAGGTCCCGGGCGGCGTCCAACGGGTCCGGGATGCCGCCGTGCGCACTCCGCAGGAACTCTCGGCGGAGATCCAGGCGCTCGACGAGCCGACCCTCTTCATCGGGGACGGGGCGCTCCGCTATGTGGATTCGTTCGCCGGCCTGAGGGGCGTGGAGATGGCCGAGCAGGGGCTGGCCAACCCGAGTGCCCGGTACCTGGTGCAGCTGGCCCACGCCAGGGCCATGCGCGAGGAGTTCGTGCAGCCCTGGGAGCTGGAGCCGGTCTACCTCCGCCTGCCGGATGCCCAGATTAACTGGTCGACCCGTGAGGGTGGGGCGTGAGGACCGTGCCGGCGGTGGGCTCACCGGTGCTGCTGCGGCCCATGGTGGACGCCGATGTGGACGCGGTGCTGGCGCTGGACGCCCTCGTCCATCCGACCACGTGGTCGCCGGATTTCATGCGTTCCCAGCTGGGCCTTCCGGACTCCCGGACGAACCTGGTGGCGGAACTGCACGGCGACCTGGTCGGCCACGCCGCCCTCCTCGTGGTGGCCGACGAGGGGCACGTCACCTCGGTGGCCGTCACCCCGGACCAGCAGCGGATGGGGATCGGGAGGGTCCTGCTGGCGGCGCTCTGCAGTGACGCCGAGCACCGTGGCCTGGGCGCCATGACCCTCGAGGTGAGGGTCTCCAACGCGGCGGCCATCGCCCTCTACCGGCGGTTCGGGTTCGCCCCCTCCGGGGTTCGCCCCGGCTATTACGCCGACGACGGGGAGGACGCCCTGATCATGTGGATACACGACGTCGGGAAACCCGACTTCAAGGCCCGGGTGGACGAGGCGGCCGGCCATGGGTGACCTGATCCTGGGTATCGAGACGTCGTGCGACGAGACGGCGGCGGCCGTGGTCGAGCGGGCCACGATCGTGCGGTCCTCGATCGTGTCCAGCCAGGTCCAGCAGCATGCCGTCTTCGGCGGCGTGGTCCCCGAGATCGCCGGACGGGCCCACGTCCAGGAGCTGGTGCCGGTGCTGGCCGATGCGCTCGCCGAGGCGGGGGTGTCCGGTGGTGACATCGATGCGGTCGCAGCCACCACCGGTCCGGGCCTGGTGGGCTCCCTCCTGGTCGGCGTGAGCGCCGCCAAGGCACTCTCCCTCGTGTGGGACGTTCCGTTCGTGGCGGTCAACCACCTCGAGGCCCACCTCTACGCCTCCTTCCTGGAGGAGCCCGACCTGGAGCTGCCGTTGGTGGTGCTGCTGGTCTCGGGGGGTCACACCATGCTGGTGCTGATGGAGGGCCACGGCCGCTACCGGCTGCTGGGATCCACGCTGGATGATGCCGCCGGCGAGGCGTTCGACAAGGTGGCCCGCTACCTGGGTCTGGGCTATCCGGGTGGCCCTGCCATCGATGCCCTCTCGGTGGAGGGAGACCCGGCGGCCTTCGCCTATCCCCGTTCCATGGTCCAGGAGAATCCGGACACCCTGCCGGAGGGCCGCCGCTACGCCTTCTCCTTCAGCGGCCTCAAGACCGCCGTCGTGAACCATGTCCGTTCCGATCCGGGGGTGGCCACCGCCGATGTGGCGGCCTCCTTCCAGGAGGCGGTGGTGGATGCGCTGGTCACCAAGACCCGATGGGCCATCCAGGCCACCGGTGCCAGGGGTGCCTGTCTGGGCGGTGGGGTGGCGGCCAACTCGCGCCTACGCGAGCGGTTCCTGGATGTCTGCACGGAGACCGGTGTGAGGGCCTTCCTGCCGTCGCGTGCGATGTGTACCGACAACGCTGCGATGGTGGCTGCCGCCGGCTGGTGGCGGCTGCGGTCCGACGGTCCCAGCCCGCTGGACACGGGCGCCGATCCGAACCTGGGCCTGCCGCTGCTGCCCTGACGGTGGCCGGCGTCGTCGCTCTTCGGAGGCGGCGGATTCAGGCGGTCTCCACGTTGGACCGAGAGGGTGTTCCCCCTATCGTTGGCACTCGTCCAATGAGACTGCCAACAGGTAGACGGGGCCGGACAGCCCGTTGCCATCGCCGAAAGGGAAGCGTTCCATGAACCTCCAGCCCCTCGAGGACCGCATCGTGGTCCGACCCAGTGACTTCGAGTCGACCACGGCCAGCGGCCTGGTCATCCCGGACACGGCAAAGGAAAAGCCCCAGCAGGGCGACGTCCTGGCCGTCGGCCCGGGCCGTCGTTCAGAGCAGACCGGTGACCTCGTGCCGATGGACGTCGCCGAGGGCGACACCGTCGTCTACTCCAAGTACGGCGGCACCGAGATCACCGTCGAGGGCGAGGATCTCCTGATCCTGAACGCCCGTGACGTCCTCGCGATCGTCAAGTAGCGCGACATGGCAAAGATCCTGAAGTTCAACGAAGAGGCCCGTCGCGGCCTCGAGGCCGGCGTGAACAAGCTGGCCGACGCCGTGAAGGTGACCCTCGGCCCGAAGGGCCGCAACGTGGTCCTGGACAAGAAGTTCGGCGCCCCCACCATCACCAACGACGGTGTCTCCATCGCCCGTGAGGTGGAGTTGGAGGACCCCTTCGAGAACATGGGCGCCCAGCTGGTGAAGGAGGTGGCCACCAAGACCAACGACGTCGCTGGTGACGGAACCACCACCGCCACCGTGCTGGCCCAGGCCCTGGTCCGCGAGGGCCTCCGCAACGTGGCCGCCGGCGCCAACCCGATGGCCCTCAAGAAGGGCATCGAGGCAGCCGTAGCGGCCGCTGTCGACTCCATCGCCGACCAGGCGGTCCAGGTCGACGACTCCAAGGAGCAGATCGCCAACGTCGCCGGCATTTCCGCCGCCGACGCCACGATCGGGCAGGTTCTGGCCGACGCCATCGAGAAGGTGGGCAAGGACGGCGTGGTGACCGTCGAGGAGTCCAACACCTTCGGCATGGACCTCGAGTTCGTGGAGGGCATGCAGTTCGACAAGGGCTACCTGTCGCCGTACTTCGTCTCCGACCCGGAGCGCCAGGAGGCGGTCCTGGAGGAGCCCTACATCCTGTTGAACCAGGGCAAGATCAGCTCCGTCCAGGACATGCTCCCGGTCCTGGAGAAGGTCATGCAGTCGGGTCGCCCGCTGCTGATCATCTCCGAGGATGTCGAGGGCGAAGCCCTTGCCACCCTGGTCGTGAACAAGATCCGTGGCACGTTCAGCTCGGTTGCCGTGAAGGCCCCGGGCTTCGGCGAGCGTCGCAAGGCGATGCTCCAGGACATGGCGATCCTCACCGGCGGTCAGGTCATTGCCGAAGAGGTCGGCCTGAAGCTGGACGGTGTGAGCCTCGAGATGATGGGTTCGGCCCGCAAGGTCGTGGTCACCAAGGACGAGACCACCATCATCGAGGGTGCCGGCGAGTCCTCGGAGGTCAAGGGTCGCATCTCGCAGATCAAGCGCGAGATCGACGAGACCGATTCCGACTGGGACCGTGAGAAGCTCCAGGAGCGCCTCGCCAAGCTGGCCGGCGGCGTCGCCGTCGTCCAGGTCGGTGCGGCCACCGAAGTGGAGCTGAAGGAGAAGAAGCACCGCATCGAGGACGCCCTCTCGGCGACCCGGGCAGCCATCGAGGAGGGCGTGGTCGCTGGTGGCGGCACCGCCCTGCTGCGTGCCCGTCCCGCCGTGGCCAGCGTGATCGAGGGCCTCGACGGCGACATGGCGACCGGTGCCCGCATCGTGTACGCCGCGCTGGAGGCCCCGGCACGGCTCATCGCCGACAACGCCGGCTTCGAGGGTGGCGTCATGGTCCGCGAGATCGAGTCGGCCACCGGCCACACGGGCCTCAACGCCGCGACCGGTGAGATGGTCGACCTGGTGGAGGCCGGCATCATCGATCCGGCCAAGGTGACCCGCGCTGCGCTGCAGAACGCTGCTTCCATCGCAGCCCTGCTCCTGACCACCGAGGTGCTCGTGGCTGACAAGCCCGAGCCCGAGTCGGCGATGCCGGGTGGTGGCATGGACCCGATGGGTGGCATGGGCGGCATGATGTAACGATCCCCACGGATCGCAGTCGGAAGCCGGGCGAGAGCCCGGCTTCCGCCGTTTTGGACCATCAGGTATCGGTTTCCGGAGCGGGGCCGTAGCCCTGCGGCCGGTACGGTGGCCCCATGATGGGAGATCGTCCGGAAGCGGATCCGAAGAAGTTGGCGGGTCAGTTCGACGAGTGGATCCGCGGCGAGACGCTGGTGGGTCGGATGCTGGCCAACCTCAAGACCGGACGTCTGCCCGAGTTGCTGGATGCCGCCGTCGCCGGGTCGGGCGGAAAGCCGGCGGAGACCCTGGCTGAGGTATGGAACGGCTGGGAGCGGGGTACGACGCTGCCGCTGCCGGTGGCCGAGGGTCTACGCGATGGCGGCCTGTTCCAGTTCCTGCTCGACCTCGGGGACGTGGCCCAGGTAGGGGAGTGACCCCTGTCGGGGCCCCGGCGCGCGGCGGACCCCAGGAGATCCCCCGACCTGATGGCTGGTTGCCCGGCGAGCCTTCGCCATGGGCCGCGCTGGAGGACCGTGTCCTCACCCTCGACGGGATCCTCGGAGCCCTGGAGGGTCGCCGTCCGGTTGGCATCCGTGGACGGCCCAGGGGCGATGAACGCGAGGCCGGCGTGCTCGTGGCCCTCTATGAGGATCCTGCCGGTGGGGGCCCGCACGTGGTGCTCACCCGGCGGTCGCCGCGGCTGGCCTCCCATTCGCACGAGGTGAGCTTTCCCGGTGGTCGCCGTGATCCCGGGGACCCGGACCTGTGGGCGACAGCGCTGCGCGAGGCGACCGAGGAGATCGGCCTGGACCCAGAGGTGCCCCGCCTGGTGGGGTGTCTGGACCCCCTGGTGACGGTGGGTTCCCGGAGCCTCATCCACCCGTTCGTGGCGGTACTCCCGGGACCGCCGGAGCTGGTTCCCAACCCGGCTGAGGTGGAGGCCGTCCTGCTCGTGCCGCTGGCCGAGCTGCTGCTGGACGAGGTCTACCGGGAGGAGGAGTGGGCCCGGTTCGACGTGCCGTGGATCATCACCTTCTTCGAGCTGGAGGGCGACACCGTGTGGGGGGCCACCGCTGCGATGCTCCGCCAACTCCTGGCCCTCTCGTTGGGAGTCGACGACCGGCGTAACTACCGTGTCGATCCGTGACCGATCCGATGATTCCTGAGGTGCCCAGCGGCCCCGACCACATGACCCCGGACGAGTTCCGGGCCGCCGGCCATGCAACCGTGGACTGGATAGCCGACTTCCTGGCCGGCGTGGCCGATCGGCCGATAATGCCCGACGTGGCACCCGGGGACGTACGGGCCTCGTTGCCCCCGTCGCCCCCACAGGTGGGCGAGCCCTTCGATGCACTGCTGGCCGACGTGGACAGCCTCATCGCCCCTGCCGTCACCCAGTGGCAGCACCCCGGCTTCTACGGCTACTTCCCTGCCAACTCCTCGCCTCCCGCCGTGCTCGGGGAGCTGGTGTCGGCGGGCCTGGGCGTACAGGGGATGCTCTGGTCCACCAGCCCGGCCTGTACCGAGTTGGAGACGCACGTCCTGGACTGGCTGGCCGAGGCATGTGGCCTTCCCGAGAGGTTCCGGTCCGACGGGCCGGGTGGCGGCGTCATCCAGGATTCGGCCTCGTCGGCGTCGTTGTGTGCCGTGCTGGCCGCCCGGGACCGGTCCGGGGGGTCCGACGTGCTCCCCGACCTGCGTGTGTACACCTCCAGCCAGGCCCACTCGTCGATCGAGAAGGACGTCCTTGTGGCCGGCTTCGGTCGCCACCAGCTGCGGGTCGTGCCGGTGGACGGCGACTACGCCATGGACGCCGACGCCCTGGCCTCGATGGTCGCCGCCGACGTCTCCGAGGGCCTGGTCCCATGCCTCGTGGTTGCCACGGTCGGCACCACCTCGTCGGGAGCCGTCGACCCGGTGGCCCGCATCGCCGAGGTGGCCTGCAGCGTCGGGGCATGGGTGCACGTGGACTCGGCATGGGCCGGTTCGGCCACCGTCTGTCCGGAACACCGCGACCTCCTGGACGGCCTGGACCGGGTGGACAGCTACGCCTTCAACCCCCACAAGTGGCTGCTCACCAACTTCGATTGTTCGGCGTTCTACGTAGCCGATGCCGCTCCGCTGGCGGCCTCCCTGTCCATCGTCCCGGAGTACCTGCGCAACGCTGCCAGCGACTCCGGCGAGGTGGTCGACTACCGGGACTGGCAGGTGCCCCTGGGTCGTCGCTTCCGGGCCCTGAAACTCTGGTTCGTGATGCGCTCCTATGGCACCGACGGGCTGAGGGCCCACATCCGGGCACATGTCGCAGCGGCGGCCACCCTCGCCGATCGGGTGCGGGCCAACCCCCGTCTGGAGATGGCGGCGCCGCTCTCCCTGGGGCTGGTGTGCCTGCGCCACGTGGATGGCGACGAGGCGTCGGAGCGGCTCCTGGCGGATGTCAACTCCACCGGTGAGGCGTTCCTGACGCATACGAAGCTGGACGACCGCTTCGTGCTGCGGGTCGCCGTGGGTGGCACGTGGACGACGGCGGTCCACGTGGACCGGTTGGCCGACCTGTTCGACGACCTGGCCTGAGCCCCACGGGGATCCGCCACCCGGGCGTCCGGGGGTTGCCGAATCCGCAGGTCAGGCTGGCCGCCACGGGTGGGCGGAGGTGGCTACAATCGACCCTTCTCCGGGGGCCACCGCCGAGGCCCGACCGGGCGGAGCCGGCTTTGGAGCCGGCGGGGAGTCGACATGGCCGAGATCGAGATCGGGCTGGGCAAGAGCGGTCGTCGCGCCTACGGGTTCGACGACATAGCGATAGTTCCCAGCCGACGCACCCGGGACCCCGAGGACGTCGACATCAGTTGGCAGATCGACGCCTACCGTTTCGAGCTGCCGCTCATGGCGGCGGCCATGGACGGCGTTGTGAGCCCGGCCACCGCCATCCAGATCGGCCGCCTAGGCGGTGTGGGCGTGCTGAACCTGGAGGGCCTCTGGACCCGCTACGAGGACGCCGACTCGGTCCTGGCCGAGATCGCCGAACTGCCGGTCGAGAAGGCCACCAGGCGTATGCAGGAGCTCTACCAGCAGCCCATCATCCCGGGTCTGGTGACCGAGCGGATCCGTGAGATCAACGATGCCGGCGTGGTGTCGTGTGCCTCGGTCACACCGCAGCGCACCACAGCACTGCTGGACGACATCCTGGCCGGCGAGCTGGACATGCTGGTCATCCAGGGCACCGTGGTCTCCGCAGAGCACGTCTCCAAGACCATCGAGCCGCTGAACCTGAAGACGTTCATCAGGCAGCTGGACATCCCGGTGATCGTGGGTGGTTGCGCCACCAACAGGGCGGCCCTCCACCTGATGCGTACCGGCGCTGCCGGCGTGCTCGTGGGCGTCGGTCCCGGCCATGCCTGCACCACCCGCGGCGTCCTGGGCCTGGGCGTGCCCCAGGCGACGGCCATCGCCGACGTGCGGGCGGCCCGGATGCGGCACCTGGACGAGACGGGCGTCTACTGCCACGTCATCGCCGATGGCGGCATGGCAACCGGTGGCGACATATCCAAGGCCATCGTCTGCGGTGCCGATGCCGTGATGATCGGTTCACCGCTGGCCGCCGCGGCGGAGGCACCCGGTCGCGGCTACCACTGGGGAATGGCCACCTTCCACCCGACCCTGCCCCGCGGCGCACGCGTCCAGACGCCCACCAGGGGCACGCTGGAGGAGGTCCTGCTGGGCCCGGCCAACGAGAACGACGGCAAGCTGAACCTGTTCGGAGGGCTCCGTACGTCGATGGCCACCTGTGGCTACGTGGACGTCAAGGAGTTCCAGAAGGCAGAGGTGATGGTCGCCCCGGCGCTGATGACCGAGGGCAAGTCACTGCAGAAGTCACAGGGAGTGGGGATGGGGCACTAGCCCCGCCGACCCTGTTCCTCTGATGACCGACACTCCGGGCGGCAGCGCCCGCGCCACCGACCGCATCCTGGTCGTCGACTTCGGGGCCCAGTACGCCCAGCTCATCGCCCGGCGGGTGCGCGAGGCGAACGTATTCAGCGAGATAGTCCCGCATGACCTGACGGCCGACGAGTACGCCGCCCGCAGGCCCACCGGAATCATCTTCAGCGGCGGCCCGGCTTCGGTCCACGTGGATGGTGCCCCCCGGATCGACCCGGGCGTCTACGACCTGGGCGTGCCCATCCTGGGCATCTGCTACGGCGCCCAGCTGATTGCCCACCAGCGGGGTGGCGTCGTGGGTCGCAACGAGCGCGGCGAGTACGGCCGCACCGAGTTGACCGTGGGCGATGCAGGCATCCTCCTGGCTGACGCCGGTAGCGGTACCCATCCGGTCTGGATGAGCCACTTCGACGCCATCACCGACACACCGGCCGGGGCGACCGTCACGGCATCCTCGCCGGATGCCCCCGTGGCGGCATTCGAGTCGGCCGAGGCCGGCCTCTACGCCGTGCAGTTCCATCCCGAGGTGCACCACACACCGTGCGGCCAGGACCTCCTCAGGCGTTTCGTCCTGGACGTCTGCGGCTGTGCCGGCGACTGGACCATGTCATCGGTGATCGAGTCGTCGGTGGCCGCCATCCGCGAACAGGTGGGCGACGGCCGTGCCATCTGCGGCCTGTCTGGCGGTGTCGACTCGGCGGTGGCGGCGGCCCTCGTACACGAGGCCATCGGCGACCAGTTGACCTGCGTGTTCGTCGACACGGGCCTGATGCGCTCCGGCGAGGGCGAGCAGGTGGTGGAGGCCTTCCAGAAGACCCAGGGCATCGAGCTCATCCGCGTGCAGGCCGCGGAGCGCTTCTTCCAGAAGCTGGTCGGGGTGACCGATCCGGAGGAGAAGCGGAAGGCCATCGGCGAGCTGTTCATCCGCATCTTCGAGGACGCCGCCGCCGGCATCGCAGACGCCCGCTTCCTGGTGCAGGGCACCCTCTACCCGGACGTCATCGAGTCGGGGACGAAGGACGCGGCGAAGATCAAGAGCCACCACAACGTGGGTGGGTTGCCCGAGGACATGGACTTCCTCCTGGTGGAGCCGCTCCGGAACCTCTTCAAGGACGAGGTCAGGTCCGTGGGTTCGGAGTTGGGCCTGCCCGACGAGATCGTCTGGCGCCAGCCGTTTCCGGGACCGGGGCTGGGAGTGCGCATCATCGGCGAGGTCACCCCGGAGACCGTGTCGGTGCTCCAGGCAGCGGACAGCATCGTCCGGGAGGAGATAAGAGCCGCGGGCCTGGAGCGCGAGATCTGGCAGGCCTTCGCGGTGCTGCCCGACATCCGGTCGGTGGGGGTGATGGGCGACGAGCGCACCTATGCCCGACCGATCATCATCCGGGCGGTCACCAGCGAGGACGCCATGACGGCCGACTGGGCGCGCCTTCCCTACGACCTGCTGGAGAAGATGTCCAGCCGCATCATCAACGAGGTGGACGGTGTCAACCGGGTGGCGTACGACATCACGTCCAAGCCACCGGGAACCATCGAGTGGGAGTGACCCCGGGGCCCATGTCCCCGGGTGACAACGCCGACACGATCGCGGCGTACACCTCGGCCTGTGCGTTCTTCGGCGAACGCCTGGCCACGGTCACGGACCTGGACTGGGAGAAGCCCACGCCGTGTGAGGGTTGGGACGTCCGCACGCTGGTGGCCCATGTCGTCACCGGTGAGGCCCTTGTCGCACAGGTACTCAGCGGCGGCGGCTCGTGGGACGCCGCCGTGGATCCCTCCGTCCTGGGCCTCAACCCGATGGCCGCCTGGCGCGGCACCGCCCTGGCCGCCCTGGACGCCGCATCCGGAGCCGGGGTGCTGGACGCCATCCACCCCCATGCCGCGGGCGACCTGCCCGGTGGGGTGATCGTCGGCTTCCGGGTGACCGACAACCTGGTCCACGGCTGGGACCTCGCCAGGGCCTGTGGAACCGACGTGGAGCTGCCCGACGGGCTGGCCGACCTCTGCCTCGACTTCTGGTTGCCGTTGGCCGGATCCGACGGCATGTCCGCCCACTTCGACGCGCCGGTGATGCCGCCCGAGGGGGCGTCTCCCGGGGTACGGCTGCTGTCCTTCCTGGGCAGGACGCCATGACCGAACCGGCCCACGCCATGGCCTACGAGACGGGCCCGTTCTTCGTCGAGGCCGACGCCATGTTCGTGCCGCAACCCGTCACCGGGGGCCCGTGGGATCCCGGCCTCCTGCACGGTGGCCCGGTAGCCGGCCTCCTGGCCCACCTGGTGGAGTCGGTGCCGTCCCCGTCCCCGGTGCGAATCTGCCGCCACACGGTCGACATGATGCGCGGCGTTCCGATGTCCCCGCTCCGCCCGGAGGTGGACGTGCTCCGGGCGGGACGGCGTATCCAGGTCGTGCGGGCGTCGCTCTTCGACGGTGCCGTCGAGGTGGCACGCGCGACCAGCCTCCGCATGCGCGTGTCCGAGGCGGTGAACCCGTTGGACCCGGTTCGCACAGCGCACTCCGAGGACGAGCCCCACCCGATGCCGTCCCAGCCGTCGTTGCTGTCCGTGACCGACGTCGGCGTTCCGGCCTTCCTGCGTGCCGTCGAGTTCCGCCGCGAGGGAGAGTTCCGGAGCGGTGCACCCGGGTTGGTCTGGATGCGCATGCACAACACGATGGTCGTCGGACACGACACCTCTCCGTTCGTGCGCCTGTCCACGATGGCCGACATGACGTCGATGGCCGCCCAGTACCTGGACCACGAGGAGTGGACCACCATCAACGCCGACCTGAACGTGACCGCGTTCCGGGATCCCGTCGGCGACTGGATCGGAATCCGGGGCCTCCACAAGAACGACGGCGATGGCATAGGCCTCTCCGAGGCCGTGCTCTACGACCTCGGCGGCCGGGTCGGCCGGGCCACGGCCAGCATCCTCATCGAGCCCCGCTGACGCAGCGCCCCGGTTTGCACCCGGCGACCGGTCGCCCCACGCTGGTGTCCAGTTCCCAGCCGAGGAGTTCCACGTGGCCCAGCCCGACGACCAGAACCCGAGCCATCCGATACGGGTCGGCAGCATGCTGTACACCCTCGTCGACCCGGACCAGGGCCGCGAGGTGGCCTACAACCGGTGGTACGAACGGGACCACTTCTACGGCGGCTGCATGTCTGGACCGTGGTGCCTGGCGGGCAGCCGCTGGGTGGCCACCCGGGAGCTGAAGGACCTCAGGTTCCCCACGCAGGACAACTCGGTCAGCGACCCGGCCGACCGGGGCTCCTACCTCGCCATCTACTGGGTGGAGGACGGTCACCACGACGACCACTTCGCCTGGGGGGCCGAGCAGGTGGTGAGGCTCTACAAGGCCGGTCGGGGGTTCCAGGAACGCCGGCACGCCCACACGGTGCTGTACCGCCGCAGGGACGACCACTACCGCGATGTGGACCCGGTGCCCGTGGAGCTGGCCCTGGACCACCACTATGCGGGGATCGCCTCCGTGGTCGTGGAGCCCACCGATGGCGTCTCGACCGATGCCCTGGCCACATGGATCCGCGACGAGGGACTGCCTCCCGTCTTCGCCGATGGGCCGGTGGCCTCGTGCAGCAGCTGGAGTGCGGTCCCGAGGGACGACATGACCAGCAACGCTCCGATGGACCTGGGCTCGCCGCCGATCGGTCCGGACGCCACGCTCCAGGTCTTCTTCCTGGAGGACGACCCCCGGTCCTGCTGGGAGCGGTTCGTGGACTACGCCGTGCGGCTGGATGCCTCGGGCCTGGGTCGGGTCACCTCGGCAGCGCCGTTCTTCCGCACGGTGGTGGGTACCGACCGGTACGCCGACGAACTCTGGTAGGTCCGAGCTCCCCGGTCGGGTGCCGAACGTCGGTCAGACGCCGGCCAGGGCCTCGACGACGGGGGCGAACTCGACCATCGAGTCCTCGTTCAGGCCGATGTAGGTCAGGCCCCACCGCTCCCGCCAGGCCAGGAGGGTCTCGACGCACTGCCCGACCGAGCCGATCAGGACGTGCGGCGAGGCCAGGGCGGCCTCGGCGTCGAGGCCCAGTGCCGGTGCCATGAGCTCCGCCAGGCCCTCCGGGTCGTCGGTGATCTGGGATATGTGGACCCGTGTCTGGAGCTCGATGTCGGCGAACCGGTCGCCGGCGGCGTCGCGGATCCACCCCAGCTTCTCGTCCGTGGCCTCGACGGTGGCCGAGGCGCCCGCCCGCTGGTCGATCACGCCGGCGGCCATGTTGGCGTTCAAACCGACGATGTCGGCCACGCTCGCCGCCAACGTGAGCATCTTGCGGCCTCCGCCGGCCAGCAGGAAGGGCGGGTGGGGGGACTGGACGCAGGTGGGCTGCCCGTCGTGGCCGCGCACCGTGTAGTGCTCGCCGTCGAAGTCGAACGGACCCTCGTCGAAGCACCGCTTCAGGATCTCGACCGACTCGGCCAGTCGGGCTATGCGGACGCTCGGCCGGTCGAGGTCTATGCCCGACTGCTCGTAGTCGGTGGTCTTCCAGCCGGCTCCCAGCCCCAGCTCCAGGCGACCGTCGGAGAGCAGGTCCAGCGTCGCGGCCTGTTTCGCCAGGAAGAGCGGATGCCGGAAGTCGTTTCCCAGCACGAGGGTGGTGAGGCGCAGGTCGCGGGTGGCCTCGGCGGTGACGGCCAGGGCGATGAGGGGGGCCATCTCGGCATCCAGGTGGTCCGAGACCGAGAGGGCGGAGTAGCCGAGGTCCTCTGCCCGCCTGCCCAGCTCACGCCATTCGGCAGCCAGACGGGGTGCGGAGGCCTGCACGCTGAAGCGGAAGGAACGGAGCATGGTCGGCCACCTTAGGCCACTCCGGAGGCCCGGTCGGAGTGTGCAGCCGGGCCTGTCTCCGGCCACCGGTAGGGTGCGCCCGATGGCCTCCAGCGACCCGAAATCCGTGCCCGGCGAGGCGATCGGAGGCCTGGAGGACGGCCTGAATCCCGCCCAGGTGGATGCCGTGACCCACCCTGCCGGTCCGCTCCTGGTGGTGGCCGGGGCGGGGTCTGGCAAGACCCGTGTCCTGACCCGGCGGATCGCCCACCTCGTGGTCCAGCGGGGGGTGTCGCCGTTCGCCATCCTGGCGATCACCTTCACCAACAAGGCTGCAGGCGAGATGAAGGAGCGGGTGGCTGCGCTCATCGGCCCCGTCGCGCATGACATGTGGGTATCCACCTTCCACTCGGCCTGCGTGCGGATCCTGCGCCGCGATGCCGGGCTCCTGGGCTACCCCTCCCGGTTCAGCATCTACGACCAGGGCGACGCCGTCCGCCTGACCGGCTACGTGGTCCGTGACCTTGGCCTCGACGTCAAGCGGTACCCGGCCAGGGCCGTGCATTCCGCCATCTCGGCTGCCAAGAACGAGGGGCGATCGGCATCCGACTACGTGGAGCACGCCACGGGGCCGTACGAGCGCCGCCTCGGCGAGGTCTTCACCGAGTACCAGGCCCGGCTGCTGAAGGCCGGGGCGATGGACTTCGACGACCTGCTCGGCAACGCCGTCCGCCTCCTGCGGAGCCAGCCCGACGTGCTGGAGCGCTACCGGGAGCGCTTCCAGCACATCCTCGTGGACGAGTACCAGGACACCAACCAGGTGCAGAACGACCTGGTGATGCTGCTGGGCTCGGCCCACCGGAACGTCTGCGTGGTCGGCGACAGCGACCAGTCCATCTACCGGTTCCGGGGTGCCGACATCCGCAACATCCTGGAGTTCGAGCGGGCCTTCCCCGATGCCACGGTCGTGGTGCTGGACCAGAACTACCGGTCGTCCCAGACGATCCTGGATGCGGCCAACGCCGTCATCACGAGGAACCCGGATCGCCAGCCGAAGCACCTCTGGACCGATGCCGGCCCGGGTGACCGCATCGTGCGCTACCGCGCCGACGACGAGGTGGACGAGGCACGGTGGGTCGTCGGCCGTCTCCGGTCCCTGCACGGCGAGGGCCGGAGGTGGCCGGACATGGCCGTCTTCTACCGGACCAACGCTCAGAGCCGGGCCATCGAGGAGCAGATGGTCAACCTCGGCGTTCCGTACAAGGTGGTGGGTGGCACCCGCTTCTACGACCGTCGTGAGGTCCGGGATGCCATTGCCTACCTGAAGCTGGCAGCCAATCCGGTCGACGAGGTGGCGGCCAGGCGTGTCCTGAACATTCCCAGGCGCGGTGTCGGCGACACCTCGGTGGCAAGGGTCGATGCCCTCGCCGCGGCCGACGGGATCGGTTTCGTGGCCGCCCTCCGGGAGGCAGTCGCCGCCGGGGTCTCCGGTAGGGCCGCAACGGGGATCGGGGACTTCCTGGGCCTGCTGGACCACCTCTCGGAGAAGGTCGAGGACGGCCCGGCGACGGTGCTCTCGGCCGCCCTGGACCGTTCCGGCTACCTGGACGAGCTGCGGGCCGAGCACACGATCGAATCCGAGGGGCGCCTGGAGAACCTGGCCGAGCTGGTGGGGGCCGCCTCCGGCTTCGATTCGGTGGACGACTTCCTGGAGCGGGTGGGCCTGGTGGCGGACACCGACGACCTGCCCGACGAGGAGGACGATGCCGGCCAGGTCCTCCTCATGACGATGCATGCGGCGAAGGGCCTCGAGTACCCGGTGGTGTTCGTGGTCGGGATGGAGGACGGCGTATTCCCCCACCTGCGCGCCCTCGGCGACTCCGACGAACTGGCCGAGGAGCGACGGCTGGCCTACGTGGGCATCACCCGGGCACGCCAGCGCCTGTTCCTCAGCCACGCCTGGAGCCGGATGCTGCACGGGCAGACCCAGTACAACCCACCCAGTCGCTTCCTGGACGAGATCCCGGCTGACCTCATGGTCGAGGCCGAGGGCAGCCGCAGGGCCGGCGCCAGGGGTGGCGGAGGCGGCGCACCCCGCTCCCCGGACGGAGGGTCGGGTGGACGGGGCTGGTTCGACCCGGTGCCGCCGCGCCAGGGCGGGCGTGGTGAGGCCGGGGCCGAGCCGGAGGGCCTGGTGTTCGGCGGCGGTCGAGGTGACCCTGCCCGGGACCCGGGTCCGTCCTCCACGATGGCCCATGAGCTGGGCCTGGCGGTCGGTGACGACGTGGTCCACCGGGCATGGGGCGATGGCGTCGTGTTGTCGGTTTCCGGCGAGGGTGACAGGGCCGAGGCGGTGGTTCGTTTCGCCGGCAGGGGCGACAAGAGGCTGCTCCTGGCCTGGGCTCCGCTGGAGCGCCCGGAAGGCGGCTGACGGGCCACTTCGGCGGCCCGCTGGGCCAGCCGTGGCCGTTACGCTTCGACGGTGGCCGGCCCCTCCGGGCCGGTACCGGCCCGTGTAGCTCAGTCGGAAGAGCGATTCACTCGTAATGAATAGGTCCGGGGTTCGATTCCCCGCGCGGGCTCGTCCAGAGAAGACCCGTTCCACCCGGCTGCATGCCGACGTGGGGCGACCGACCCCCTAGGATCCTCCCCATGAACGTGCTCGCAGGCGTCATCTGGCACTACTGGATGGCCGTACCCCTGGCAGCGGGTGGCATCGCCATCACCGTCTCCACCGTGGTCGGCTACTTCCAGAAGGTCTCCTCGACGCGTTACCCGAAGCGCTGAGCCCGTCACCGGCAGGATCCGGTGATCCGGCGTACCGCTGATGTCCGAGCCGGCCGCTGCCTTCGTCGACTGGGACCTGGCTGAGCGTGTAGCCATCCGGGTGGCTGATCGGGCACCGTTCGGCGGTTCCCACCACCTGGACGGCCTGACGGCCGAGTTCGACGACCACACGGCCCGTGCCGAGGACCTGGTCCAGGCCACCACGGGCCTCCGTGCGCTCTCCGGTGATGCCCGTGCGCGTGTCGTGGGCCGGGCCGACTGGATCCGGGCCAATCTGGCGTCCCTGCAACGACTGCTCCGTCCGCTCTTCACAAGGATGGCCGACGACCCCGATGACGAGCCTTCGGCGGTCTCGGCACGCCTTGGCGCACTTGAGCTGGGGGCGATGCTGGGCTGGATGTCGACCCGGGTGCTGGGCCAGTACGACCTGCTGGTGCTGGAGGACGAGGCCGCCGAGGACCAGGACATCGTCTACTACGTGGGTCCCAACCTGGTGGCCCTGGAACGTCGCTACGCCTTCCACCCACCGGACTTCCACCTCTGGCTGGCACTCCACGAGGTGACGCACAGGGCCCAGTTCATGGGCGTGCCGTGGATGCGGGAGCACTATCTGGGCCTGGTCAGTTCGCTCCTGGATGGCGCAGACGCCGAGTCGTTCGACCTGGTGGCCGCCCTGAGGTCCACCCTCGACAGGCGCCGGGCGGGCACGGCGGACCAGGGCGGTGGCGTGCTGGGTGCCATCTCGACTCCCGGGCAGCAGGCCACCATGGATCGGATCGGCGGCCTCATGAGCCTGTTGGAGGGTCACGGGGACGTGACAATGGACAGGGCCGGCATCGGCGTCGTCACCGGTGCCGACCGGTTCGCCAGGGTGATGTCCGACCGTCGGCGCTCCGCCTCGGGTCTGAGGAGGCTCTTCCAACGCCTGGTCGGGCTGGAGGCCAAGCTGGCCCAGTACGCGCAGGGCGAGGCCTTCATCGCCGCCGTGGAGGCACACGGTGGCACGGTCCTCCTGGACAGGGTCTGGGAGGACCCCGAGCACCTGCCGGACCTGGTCGAGATCCGCCAACCCGGCCTCTGGATCGAGCGGATGGCGTCCCTCCCGGTCGAGCCCCCGGTGGGTTGACCGCAGCCGTGGTCGCATCGGACCGGACACCAGCCATGGGCGACATGTCGGTCGCCGAACTGTTGGAGCGGTGCAGCTTCCCCCCTCCCGGCACGGAGGTGGACTGTGCCGTCTCGGGTGGACCGGATTCCACGGCGCTGCTCGTGCTGGCCGTCGAGGCGGACCTGGTGGTCACCGCCTGGCACGTCGACCACGGCCTCAGGTCCGGGTCCTCGGCGGAGGGTGGCATGGTCGCCCGGCTGGCGACCGGCCTGGGTGCTTCCTCACGGTGCGTGGAGGCACCGGTGGACGACGGGCCGAACCTGGAGGCGCGTGCCCGTGACGCCCGCCGGGCCGCGTGGCCGCCCGGCATCCTCACGGGGCATACCGCTGATGACCAGGCTGAGACCGTGCTCCTGAACCTGCTGAGGGGGGCAGGCGTCCCGGGAGCCGCCGGCATCGGTTCGCCGGAGCGGCGGCCGCTGCTGGCGCTGCGTCGCCATGAGACCCGGGCCCTCTGTGAGGCCCTTGGCCTCCAGACCCTGGCGGATCCGATGAATGACGACCCGAGGTTCGTCCGCAACCGCATCCGGCACGAGGTGCTTCCGCTCCTGGCCGACGTGTCGGGACGCGACCCCGTCCCGCTCCTGGCGCGCCATGCGATGCGTGCCGCCGAGGCCACCCACCTGCTCTCCGGCCTGGTGGCCGATGTGGATCCGACCGACGTCCGGGCGTTGGCAGAACTGCCCGACGACCTCGTCCGACTGGCGCTGCGCGCCTGGTTGACACGGGGGGCCGATGGCCTTCCACCGGACTCGGCCTCGGTCGACAGGGTGCTGGACGTGGTGCGGGGCCGGATCCGGGCAACGCAGGTGGTCGGCGGCCACAGGGTGGTCCGCTCGGCAGGTCGTCTCTCCCATGGGCACCTGTAGGGTCGCGGCCATGGCCAGCGATCAAGGGGCGTTACTCTCCGCGGGCGGGTACACCGTCGGCCGACTCCTCATCTCCGAGGAGGACCTGCAGGCCAGGATCCGGGCCCTCGGCGAGGAGATCACCTCCGATTACGCCGGTCGGGCCCCGTTGCTGGTGGGGGTGCTGAAGGGTGCCTTCATGTTCATGAGCGACCTCTCCCGGGCCATCGACCTTCCGGTGGAGTTCGACTTCATGGCGGTGTCGTCCTACGGCCACTCCACGCGCTCGTCAGGGGTGGTCCGCATCGTGAAGGACCTGGACATCGACCTCGCCGATCGGGATGTCATCATCGTCGAGGACATCATCGACAGCGGCCTGACGCTCAACTACCTGCGTCGCAACCTGCTCGCCCGCAACCCGGCGAGCCTCGAGGTGTGTGCCCTGCTGGTCCGCGAGAACCACCGGGTGGACGCGGCGATCCTGCGGTACGAGGGCTTCAGGGTCCCGTCAGACTTCCTGGTGGGCTACGGGCTGGACGTCAACGAGCGGTTCCGGAACCTGCCCGACATCCGGGTGGTCACCGCCGCCTCCGACGCGGCGAACGACGGCGGGGTGGCGTGAGCGACGTCGCGTCGCCCGATGCCGGGGGCTTCAAGGTCGACCTGGGCCGCATCGAGGCCGCCGTCGCTGAGATCCTGGTGGCCATCGGCGAGGACCCCACCCGTGACGGCCTGCAGCAGACCCCGGCACGGGTGGCCCGCATGTACGCCGAGGTGTGCAGCGGCATCCACGAGGACCCCGCCGCCCACCTCATCAAGACCTTCGACGTGGACCACGACGAGATGGTCATGGTCCGCGACATCCCCCTCTACTCCCTCTGCGAGCACCACCTGCTGCCGTTCTTCGGAGTCGCCCACGTGTCCTACATCCCCCGGAGGGGCGGGATGATCACCGGGCTCTCCAAGTTGACCCGCCTCGTCGACGGCTTCTCCCGGCGTCCCCAGATCCAGGAGCGGCTGACCTCGCAGGTGGCGGGTGCCATCCAGGACACCCTCGATCCGCAGGGCACGCTGGTGGTGATCGAGGCCGAGCACCTCTGCATGTCGATGCGGGGGGTCCGCAAGCCCGGGGCGATCACGGTCACCTCCGCCGTCCACGGCGTGTTCCGCGACGAGGTGTCCACACGCCTCGAGGCCATGCGGTTCATCGAAGGTCGTCGTAGCTGATCCTGCGGATCCTTGGATCGGTGGTTTCCGGTCGCCACTAGGGTCGGTCGCATGTCCGTCCTGACCTCCGGCCCCGGTCCGGTCGCCCCGACTCTGGAACGTCCCGGTGGCCTGGTGATGGGCGTCCTGAACGTCACACCCGACTCCTTCTCCGACGGTGGGTGCTTCCTGGATCCCGTCGCGGCCGTTGCGCACGGTCGGAGCATGATCGCCGAGGGGGCGGCCATCCTGGACGTGGGCGGGGAGTCGACGCGCCCGGGCGCCGAGCCCGTGGGGGTGGACGAGGAGCTGGCGAGGGTGGTTCCTGTGCTCGAGGGTCTCGCCGACCTGCCGGAGGTCCAGGACGGGTCGGTCCGGATCTCCATCGACACCCGCCATGCGGAGGTGGCGCGCCGTGCCGTGGCTGCCGGGGCTGACATCATCAACGACGTCAGCTCCACGCTGGACGGTGTCGCCGCCGAGCTCGGGGTGGGTTGGGTGGCCATGCACATGCAGGGCGATCCGCGGACCATGCAGGAGCAGCCCTCGTATGACGACGTGGTGTCCGAGGTGCGCGACTTCCTCGTCCAACGGGCCGCGAGGGCGGTCCAGCTGGGTGTCACCGAGGTGTGGATCGACCCGGGAATCGGGTTCGGCAAGACCACGGCCCACAACCTGGAGATCATGGGCCGCCTGGACGAGCTGGTGGATACCGGTTGGCCGGTCGTCCTCGGCGTGAGCCGCAAGAGGTTCCTGGGGGACCTGACTGCCCGGAGCGACCTGGGGACCGCGGCGACCCCCGTCGAAGGCCATCTGGACCCCACCCCACCGGACGATCGGCGGGAGGCATCCGTGGCGCTCGCCACGTGGGCGTTCCACCTGGGCGTCTCGGTGGTCCGTGCCCACGATGTGCGGTCGACTTTCCAGGCGGCAAGGGTGGTCGGATCACCCGGATCTCGGGCACGATGACGACCGTGCGAGAGAACCACGGCGGTAGGAGCCTGGAGGAGGGCCCGTGAGGGGCAAGTGGGCCAGGGGGATCGTGCCCCGGTCGTTCATCTGGATCATCAAGGCCCGCATAGCGGTCAGCGAGCGTCCCGGCGGCTGCGGGGAGGTGCACCGACGGGTCCGGCGCCAGGAGGAGATCATCTGGATCCGTGAGAACGGCTTCGACACGGTGCTCTCGTTGCTGGCCAGCGACCACAACCTGCACAACTACGACGAGCTGGACATGGCCTGGTCCCACATTCCGTTCGGTGGTGCCGGCGATGGAGTCCAGCGCCTCGAGGAGGTCCTCCGTCGGATCGACGAGCTGACGGCGGACGGGCGTCGGGTCCTGGTCCACCGCGAGGAGCTGAACGACGTGGTGTGCGGCCTGATGGGTGCATACCTGCTGAGGGCCGGCCTGGCGCCGACGGGGCCCACGGCCATGTCGATCGCCGAACAGCTGACCGGTAGGCCGCTGGGGTCCCCCGGCAGGGCGATCGTGGGGCTCGTGGCCCCACCCGACGAAGAGGTCTCCGGTTGAGCGACAGGATCGAGCTGCGTGGCCTGCGGGTAACGGCGACCTGCGGGGTGCTGCCCGAGGAGAAGGCGCGTCGGCAGCCGTTCGAGGTGGACATGGACGTGCATGCCGACCTGGGTGCGGCATCGCTCAGCGATGACCTGGCCGACACTGTCGACTACGGCGCCCTGTGTGCGTTGGTGGCCGGTATCGCCGACACCGAGGCCTTCGACCTGCTGGAGCGGTTCGCCGGTCGGGTGGCCGAAGACGTCCTGGCCGTTCCCGGGGTCGATGCGGTGACGGTGGTGGTACGCAAGCTGCGACCCCCGGTGCCGGAGGACCTCGCCACCAGCGCGGTTCGGATCCACCGCACGACATGAGTCACCGGGCCCTCCTGGCGTTGGGCTCGAACCTGGGTGATCGGTGGGCGAACCTGGGCGGTGCCGTCGCCGGGCTCCCGGACGTGGTGGCGGTGTCCCGGGTATACGAGACGGCGCCGGTCGGGGGACCGGACCAGGCGCCCTACCTGAACTGCGTGGTCCGGCTGGAGACCGACCTGGATGCGCGCGCCCTGCTGGATGCCGCTCACGAGCGCGAACGCGCTGCGATCCGTCGTCGCGGCGTTCGCTGGGGGCCGCGGACGCTGGACGTGGACGTCCTCTGGATCGACGGTGAGACGGTCCGGGAACCCGACCTCGAGGTGCCGCATCCCAGGATGTTCGAGCGTGCCTTCGTCCTGGTGCCGCTGGGCGACGTCGCCCCCGACCTCGTCGGGGAGGTCCCGGACGACCAGGGGGCGATCCTCGCGGTGGGTTCGTTGGATCCGGCGACCGGGACCCGGGGGGACTGAGGGGTGCCGTTGTTCAGGGTCGTGGGTCCGGGGCGGGCCGGCAGGTCGCTGGCCGCAGCGCTCTCCATGGTGGGTTGGGAGTCGGCGGGGCTGCTGGGCCGCGACGACGACCCCGTAGCGGCGGCCAGCGGCGTCGACCTGCTGGTGCTGGCTACCCCCGATGCGGTCATAGGAGAGGTGGCGGCCCGGGTGCGGCCGCTCCCCACGACCGTGGTGGCGCACCTCTCCGGGGCCACCGGCCTCGAGGTCCTGGATCCCCACGTCCTGCGCGCATCGCTGCACCCGTTGGTGTCGCTGCCGGACGCCGAGGTCGGGGCGCGGCGCCTGGTGGGGGCCTGGTTCGCGGTGGCCGCCGAGCCGGCCGCCATGGGCCTCGTGCAGCGCCTGGTGGATGACCTGGGAGGCCGTTCCTTCCCGGTGGCCGATGTGGACCGGGCCACCTATCACGCCGCCGCGGTGGTGGCCTCCAACCACCTGGTGGCGCTGATGGGTCAGGTGGCCCGACTGGCCGATGCGGTGGGCGTGCCGCTGGAGGCCTACCTGGACCTGGCTGCCGGTTCGCTGGACAACGTGCGTGGTGTCGGTCCGTCCGCAGCGTTGACCGGCCCGGCGGCGCGTGGCGACGAGGAGACGGTGGCTGCCCACCTGGCGGCCCTGCCTGCCGACGAACGCGCCACCTACCGGGCCCTGGCCACCGAGGCCCGCCGTCTGGCGGGTCGTCCCGAACCCGGAGCCGGAACGTGAGCATCCAGGTGGTGGCCACACGTGCCCTCCTGGCCGAGCGACTGGACGCGGTGCGTTCCTCGGGAGCGTCCGTCGGCTTCGTACCCACCATGGGCTACCTGCACGAGGGCCACGGGTCGCTGGTGGACGCATCGGTGGCCTGCAGCGACCTGACCGTCGTGTCGGTGTTCGTGAACCCCCTCCAGTTCGCCGCCGGTGAGGACCTGGACTCCTATCCGAGGGACCTCGACGCCGACCTGGATCTGTGCGGGTCGAGGGGGGCTTCGCTCCTCTTCCACCCCGGGGTGGAAGAGGTCTACCCGGAGGGCCCGGTCCAGCCGGCCGTGCCGCTCGCCGACGTGGCCCTTCCGTTGGAGGGGGAGAGGCGTCCGGGGCACTTCGCCGGGGTGGCCGAGGTGGTGGCCCGGTTGCTGCGTGCGGTGGGACCCTGCCGGGCGTTCTTCGGACAGAAGGACTTCCAGCAGCTCCAGGTGGTGCGTCGGATGGTCGTGGACCTGGGGCTTCCCGTGGATGTCGTGGGTTGTCCGACGAGTCGTGAGCACGACGGGCTGGCCAGGTCCAGCCGCAACGTCTACCTCACCGGAGCGGAGCGGGCCGCCGCTCCGGTTCTGCACCGGGCCCTGCAGGCTGCGGCTGCGGCGGTGGCCGTCCCGGGATGGGACCGGGCGGAGGTCGAGGCGATGATGGTCGACATGCTGGCCGGGGAGCCGGCTGCATCGCCGGAGTACGCGGTGGTCGTGGACCCGGACACGCTTCTGCCCGCCGACCATCCGACGTCCGGTCGGGACCTCCGGGTCCTGGTGGCATGCAGGTTCGGTCGGGCCCGCCTGATCGACAACCTCGGGGTGGTGGCGGGGTGACGCAGCCCGAGGCGCCCCTGGACCTCCTGGTCATCGGCAGCGGGGTGGCCGGTCTCTCAGCCGCCGTGCGTGCCGCTGACCGGGGCCTGGTGGTCGGTGTCCTCACGAAGGGCCACCTCGAGCAGTCCACCACCCGCTGGGCCCAGGGCGGCATAGCAGCGGTGCTGGGTGGCGATCCCGACTCCACCGACCTGCACCTGGCTGACACGCTGGCCGCCGGCGTCGACCTCTGCGATGAGGCGGCGTGTCGGATCCTCGTGGACGAGGGTCCGGCACGGGTGCTGGAGCTGATCTCCCTGGGTGCCGTGTTCGATCGTGACGAGGGCGGCGGGCTGGCTATGGCCCGCGAGGGCGGTCATTCCACCGCCCGGGTCGTGCACGCAGGTGGGGCGGCCACCGGCGTCGAGATCGAGCGTGCCCTGGTGGCGGCGGTGCGTGCGACCGCCGCGGTGCTCCTGGAGCGCTGGTTCGCCACCGACCTGGTGGTCGAGGACGGATCCTGCGTGGGGGTCACCGCAGTCGATGGGACGGGCCGGGTTAGGACCGTGCGGGCCGCCCATGTCCTGCTGGCGGCGGGCGGGGCCGGGCAGCTGTTCGAGGTGACCACCAACCCGGTGGAGGCGACGGGCGACGGCGTGGCCATGGCGCTGCGGGTGGGGGCAGCGGTCACCGACCTGGAGTTCGTCCAGTTCCATCCCACGGCCCTCCACCACCGGCGCATGCCCCGACCGCTCCTCTCGGAGGCACTCCGCGGCCACGGGGCGGTGATACGCGACCACGACGGCCAGCGGTTCGTGGACGAGCTGTCGCCGCGGGATGTCGTCTCGCGTGCCATGACCCGTCGGATGCTGGATTCCGACGTGGACCACCTCTGGTTGGATGCGACCGGGTTGACGGCCTTCCCGGCGAGGTTCCCGACGATCGCGTCAGCCCTCGCCGAGTTGGGCCTGGATCCCGGCTCCGACTGGCTGCCCATTGCCCCGGCCGCCCACTACCTGTGCGGGGGAGTGGTGACCGATCTCGTCGGCGCCACCACGGTGGATGGTCTCTGGGCGGCGGGTGAGGTGGCGTGCGTGGGGGTCCACGGTGCCAACCGGCTGGCGTCCAACTCGCTCCTGGACGGCATGGTCTTCGGCGCCCGGGTGGTTGACGCCGTGGCTGCGGGGGGGCGTGGGCCGTCGGCCACCGGGGTCATGGGCCAGCTGCAGGAGCCTCACGGGGCTGGTGGCGGCGAGGTGTCGTGCACCCTGCTGGCGTTCGAGGAGCCGCTGGTGGGCGGCGGAGGCGACGACCCCGCGGCGTTGCGAAGCGAGCTGCAGCGGGCCATGGGCCGTGGTGCCGGGATGCTCCGGAGTGCGGAATCGCTCTCCGGGGTGGTGGACATCGTGGCCGACCTGGCGGCGCGGGCCCCGGACCCGTCGGCTGGTTCCGACGCCGCCGAGCTGGCGAACCTGCTGACGGTCGCCGGTGCCCTGACGGTCCTCGCAGCAGCGCGGTCGGAGTCCCGGGGTGCCCATGCGCGCGAGGACTTCCCGGACACCGACGTGACGTTGTCACGACGGATCCTCGTCCCACCGGGGCAGGCTTCGGGCTCATGACCATCCCCATCCCAGACGACCTCGTGCCGGTCATGGCAGCACACCTGGCCAGCCAGGTCGGTGCCGTCACGCCACCAGCCGCAGCGGTGGCCGATGCCGTTGGTCGGGCACTCCGGGAGGACCTGGAGCCGGATGGCGACCTGAGTGCCGCCCTCCTGCCGGTAGGGGCGCTGGCGGTGGGTGCCATCGTGGCGCGCTCCGGAGGCGTCCTGGCCGGCTCGGCGTGTGCCGAGGAGGCCTTCCGGCAGGTGGACCCGTCCATCCGGGTGACGTGGCACCGCTCCGATGGTGGGCGTCTCCACCCCGGCGACGTGGTGGCTGAGGTGCGGGGCCCGCTGGCGCCGGTTCTGACCGCCGAACGCACAGCCCTCAACTTCCTCTGCCGCCTCTCGGGGATCGCCACCGAGACCTCCCGCTGGGTGGCGGCGGCGGGCGGAGGCGCACGGATCTGGGACACCCGCAAGACCACGCCCGGCCTGCGGGTCCTGGAGAAGGCCGCGGTGCGGTCCGGAGGGGGTCTGAACCACCGGTTGAACCTCAGCCACTGGGTGATGCTGAAGGACAACCACCTCACGGGCACCGACATCGCCGGGGCGGTGGCGGCTTCCCGAAGACGCTGGCCGGGGCGTACCGTGCACGTCGAGTGCGAGACTCTCGAACAGGTCCGTGAATCGCTGGAGGCCGGCGCCGATGCGCTACTGCTCGACAACATGACCCCTGCCCGGATCACCGCATGCGTGGCCGAGGTCCGTGGGCACGCGTCCCGTCACGGTGTCCGTCCCCTCCTGGAGGCCTCCGGTGGAATAACGCTGGCGGCGGTCGCCGACTATGCGGCCACGGGCGTCGACTGCATCTCCAGCGGTGCCCTCACAAGCTCCGCACCGGCCCTAGACCTGGGCCTCGACCTCTCTGATCCGGAGCCGGCATGCTGCTGACCATCGACGTGGGCAATACCCAGACGGTGCTGGGCCTCTACGAGGACGGCGCCTCCAGGTCCTCGGCCGAGGCCGGCCTGGTCGACCACTGGAGGATCGGGACCGACCACGAGCGCACCTCTGACGAGCATGCGGTGCTGGTCCGCAGCCTTCTTCACCAGTCGGGCCACGGCCTCGAGAGCGCGGTCACGGGGGTTGCCATCTGTGCCGGGGTGCCGCGCGTCCTGGCCAGCCTCCGCCAGATGATCGACCGCTACGTCGACTTCGAGGCGGTGGTCATCGAGCCCGGCGTGAAGACCGGCATGCCGATCCTGTACGACAACCCACGTGAGGTGGGTGCCGACCGCATCGCCAACGCCGTGGGTGCCTACGACCTCTACGGCGGGCCCACGGTCGTCGTGGACTTCGGTACGGGCAACAACTTCGACGTCATCTCGGAGAACGGCGAGTTCCTGGGTGGGGCCATTGCCCCGGGCATCGAGGTGAGCCTCGATGCACTGTTCGGCCGGGCGGCCGCCCTCGGGTCCGTGGAGCTCGTCGAGCCCCCCAGCGTCATCGGCAAGAGCACGGTGGCCTCGCTGCAGTCCGGTGCGGTCTACGGGTTCGCAGCCCAGGTCGACGGCATGGTCGAGCGCTTCCGGGCCGAGCTGGGTGGCTGCACGGTGGTGGCCACCGGTGGCCTGGTCGACGTGATCGCACCGGTGTCGTCCACCATCCAGCATGTCGAGCCCTTCCTGACCCTCCACGGGCTGCGTCTCGTGCACGAGCTGAACCGGTGAGCGAGGTGGACGGGTCACCCGAAGGGGACGCGGACGGGTCCGGCGGGGATCGCCCCGGCATCCCGTACCGCTTCGAGCCGACGACCACGGCTGCCGGCATAGTCGCCCGGCATTCAGGCATCGCCGACGGCGAGGAGACCGGGGTCGTCGTCACCGTGGCCGGTCGCCTCATGCTGCGTCGGGACCAGGGCAGGTTGGCGTTCGGCGACCTTCAGGACTCCACCGGTCGGATCCAGTTGTTCGCGATGCAGAAGTCGACCACCGACTTCGAGGGCTTCACCGGCCTCCACCTGGGTGACTGGATCGGCGTGACCGGCGAGGTGATCCGGACCCGTCGGGGGGAGCTCAGCGTGCGGGTCGATTCGTGGGTCCGCCTTGCCGAGGCCCGACGGTCGTTCCCCGACAAGTGGCACGGGATCACCGACGTGGACGTCCGGTACCGGCAGCGCTACGTGGACCTGTGGGTCTCCGATGGGGCCAGGGAGACCTTCGTGGCCCGTAGTCGCATCTTCTCGGCGACCCGTCGCTGGCTGGAGGAGCGTGGCTTCCTGGAGGTGGAGACGCCGGTGTTCCATCCCATCCCGGGCGGTGCCCTGGCCCGGCCGTTCACCACCCACCACAACGCCCTGGACCTGGAGCTCTACCTCCGGATCGCTCCGGAGCTGTACCTGAAACGCCTCACCGTGGGTGGTTTCGAGCGGGTGTTCGAGATCGCCAGGGTGTTCCGGAACGAAGGCATCTCGCCCCGTCACAATCCCGAGTTCACGATGCTCGAGCTGTACCAGGCCTATGCCGACTACTCCGACATCATGGTCCTCGTCGAGGAACTCGTGGCCCACCTGGCCATGGACCTCCATGGGACCACGAAGCTGTCCTACGACGGTCGTGAGCTGGACCTGTCGGTGCCGTGGCGTCGGGCCACCATGTTGGAGCTGCTGGAGGAGCACGGCGGGATCGTCGTGGACCTGGACACCGACATGGACATGCTGGTCGGCCTCTGCACGGAGCGCGGCATCCCGGTGGAGGACCACTACGGCCCCGGGAAGCTCATCTTGGAGTTGTACGAGAAGCTGGCGGAGCCGGAGCTCTGGGGGCCGGTGTTCGTGACCGACTACCCGAAGGAGGTCTCGCCGCTGTCGCGCGACCACCGGGAGCATCCGGGCTGGGTGGAGCGCTTCGAGGGGATCGTGGCGGGCCGCGAGCTCTGCAACGCCTTCACCGAGCTGGTCGACCCGGACGAGCAGCGGGCCCGGTTCGAGGCCCAGGAGGTGGGGAAGGCGGCCGGTGACGCTGAGGCCATGGTCATCGACGAGGACTACCTGCGGGCGCTGGAGTACGGCCTTCCCCCGACCGGTGGGCTGGGGATCGGCATGGACCGACTCGTGATGCTCCTCACCGGAACCACCACCATCAGGGACGTGATCCTCTTCCCGACGCTGCGTCCCGAGCAGTAGGTCCTGACGGGTCGGTGACTTCGCCGGCTCAGCCCGTCGGCTCCAGACGTCCCAGGAGCAGGTCGCAGGTCGAACCCATGGCCGTCACGGCTGGATTGGCGGGGAGCACGTCCAGCGATGAGCGCGCGGTGGAGAGGTAGCCCATCGCCGTCTCCCTGGTTGCGGCGATGGCGGCATCTGTGCGAATCAGGTTGCGTGCCCGGTCCCTGGTGGCGGCGTCGATCGGGCCTCCCAGGAGGTCGCGTAGCTCGGCCCCGGTAGGTCCGGCGAGGGTCCGTATCACCGGGAGTGTGTAGGTGCCCTCGACCAGGTCGTTGCCGGCCGGCTTGCCCAGCTGCTCGTCAGTGGCGGTCACGTCCAGGAGGTCGTCCACCAGCTGGAACGCCATTCCGTAGTTGTGGCCGAAGTCGGTGACGGCGTCCACGATGTCGTCGGGGTGGCCCGCCACGATGGCACCGATGCGTGCCGCGGTGGCCAGCAGCGAGGCCGTCTTGCCTGCGATCGAGGTCAGGTAGGACTCCTCGGTCCGATCCACGTCGAAGGCGTGGCGGAGCTCGCTGATCTGGCCCTCGCAGAGTGAGGCGATGGTGGACGCCAGCAGGCCGGCCACCTGGTTGCCGAGGTCGGCGGCTATCTCGGAGGCCCGTGCCAGCAGGTAGTCGCCGGCCAGGATGGCCTCAAGGTTGCCCCAGCGGGCGTTCACGCTCTGGACCCTCCGGCGGGTCTCGGCCTCGTCCATGACGTCGTCGTGGTACAGCGATCCCTGGTGTACCAGTTCCACGGCGACGCCTCCCCGGATCACGTCGGGCGTGGCGGTGCCGGCGTTGCGGTCCAGGACCATGGAGGAGGCGATGGCCAGGGCGGGTCGGACCCGCTTGCCGCCTGCATCGATGAGGTGGCGCGCCACCTCGGTCAGGAACGGGTCATCGGATTCGACGACCCGTCGCAGCTCGGCTTCGGTGCGCGTCAGGTCGTCGGCCATGCCGGGAAGATCGTGGAGGAGGGTGGGGTTCGCCACCCGGCGAGGATACGACCACTGGCCGGGTGGTCGAAACGGCGGGTGGCGGCGTCGGCGGGAGCATCTCCCCACGCCGATGGCCCGTCACGGGCCACGGGTACACTCAGGGCCGACGGGGGACGTCGATAACTAGGAGGCAGCCCGTTGTTCGAGCGGTTCACCGACAGGGCCCGGAGGGTCGTGGTACTCGCCCAGGAAGAGGCGCGGCTGCTCAACCACAACTACATCGGCACGGAGCACATCCTGCTCGGGCTGATCCACGAGGGTGAGGGCGTGGCCGCCAAGGGCCTGGAGTCCCTCGGCATCTCGCTGGAGGCCGTACGCAGCCAGGTCGAGGAGCTCATCGGCCACGGTGCCAGTTCCCCCAGCGGGCACATTCCGTTCACCCCACGGGCCAAGAAGGTCCTGGAGCTCTCGCTGCGCGAGGCGCTGCAGTTGGGCCACAACTACATAGGCACGGAGCACATCCTCCTGGGCCTCATCCGGGAGGGCGAGGGCGTCGCAGCCCAGGTCCTGGTGAAGTTGGGCGCCGACCTCTCCAGGGTCCGCCAGCAGGTCATCCAGCTGCTCTCCGGCTATGCAGGGTCGGGCCAGGGTTCCCCGGGCTCCCAGGAGAAGGCCGGTGCGACCACGGGTGGCAGCGGCGGTGACTCCGCTTCGGGGTCCCTCGTCCTGGACCAGTTCGGCCGCAACCTCACGCAGGCCGCCCGCGAGAAGAGGCTGGATCCGGTGATCGGCCGGTCCCGGGAGACCGAACGGGTCATGCAGATCCTGTCGCGCCGCACCAAGAACAACCCGGTGCTCATCGGCGAGCCGGGCGTGGGCAAGACCGCCATCGTCGAGGGCCTCGCCCAGATGATCGCCAACGACGAGGTCCCCGAGACCATCCACGGCAAGCAGCTCTACACGCTGGACATGGGTGCCCTGGTCGCCGGCAGTCGCTACCGCGGCGACTTCGAGGAGCGGCTCAAGAAGGTCCTGAAGGAGATCAGGACCCGCGGCGACATCATCCTGTTCATCGACGAGATCCACACCCTGGTGGGTGCGGGTGCCGCCGAGGGGGCCATCGACGCCGCTTCGATCCTGAAGCCGATGCTGGCCCGTGGCGAGTTGCAGACCATCGGGGCGACCACGCTGGACGAATACCGCAAGCACTTCGAGAAGGACGCCGCCCTGGAGCGACGCTTCCAGCCGGTCAAGGTGGAGGAGCCCACGGTTCCCCACACGATCGAGATCCTGAAGGGGCTCCGGGAGCGCTACGAGAGCCACCACCGGGTGACCATCACCGACCAGGCCCTGGTGGCCGCCGCCAACCTCGCCGACCGCTACATCTCGGACCGGTTCCTGCCGGACAAGGCCATCGACCTCATCGACGAGGCCGGCTCCCGCCTGCGCATCAAGCGGATGCACACGCCGGAGGACCTCCGCGAGGTCGAGACCGATCTGTCCGAGGTGGTCCAGCGCAAGAAGGCGGCCGTCGAGGCACAGGACTTCGAGGAGGCCGGCCGCCTGCGCGACACCGAGAAGGAACTCCTGGTTCGCAAGGAGGCCAAGGAGTCCGAGATCCGTTCCGCCGGCGTGGACCTGTTCGACGAGGTCGACGAGGAGGCCATTGCCGAGGTCCTCTCGCTCTGGACGGGCATCCCCGTCTTCAAGCTGACCGAGGAGGAGACCCAGAAGCTCCTCAAGATGGAGGACGAGCTCCACAAGCGGGTCATCGGCCAGGAGGACGCCGTCAGGGCGGTCAGCCAGGCCATCCGTCGCACCCGGGCAGGCCTCAAGGATCCGAAGCGTCCGTCGGGATCGTTCATCTTCCTCGGCCCTTCCGGGGTGGGCAAGACAGAGTTGTCCAAGACCCTCGCCGAGTTCCTGTTCGGCGACGCCGACGCCCTCATCGCCCTGGACATGTCCGAGTACATGGAGAAGCACACGGTCAGCCGACTCGTGGGTTCTCCTCCCGGCTACGTGGGGTACGAGGAGGGTGGTCAGTTGACCGAGGCGGTCCGTCGCAAGCCGTTCTCGGTCGTGCTCTTCGACGAGGTCGAGAAGGCCCACCCCGACGTCTTCAACATCCTGCTCCAGATCCTGGAGGAGGGGCGCCTCACCGACGCCCAGGGCCGCACTGTGGACTTCCGCAACACGGTCCTGATCATGACGTCGAACCTGGGCACGGCCGACCTGCGGAAGGCGAACCTCGGGTTCGCCAAGGCTGACGAGGCCGTCAGCTACGAGCGCATGAAGGCGAAGATCCAGGATGCCCTCAAGGTCCACTTCAGGCCCGAGTTCCTGAACAGGATCGACGATACGATTGTCTTCCACGAGCTCTCGGTGCCCGAGGTGACCCGCATCGTGGACCTCATGACCGCCCGGTTGGGCGTCCAGTTGGCCGGTCAGGGCATGGGCTTCGAGCTCACGGATGCCACCAAGGCCCACCTGGCAACGCAGGGCTACGACCCGACGATGGGTGCACGTCCGTTGCGGCGTGCCATCCAGAGGCTGATCGAGGACCCGCTCTCGGAGCTCCTGCTCCAGAAGGAGTTCACGGCTGGCGACATCGTGGTCGTGGACGTGGAGGAGACCCCGGACGATCCGGACGCTCCCGATGGTAGGACCATCGTGTTCCGCGCCGAAGCTGGCTTCGAGCCGCCGACCGTCGAGTTGGCGGTTGAGGGCGTCGAGTAGTCAGACCGCCCGGTTCCGGGTCCCACCGGACGTCAGGGAGTCGGTCGTGAAGTCGATGGTTGGTCGTGTGCCCGGACGGCTGCTCCTGCTGGCCGCCCTGGTGGTCGTGTCGTCGGCCTGTCGCGTGGAGGCCACGGTCACCGTCGAGGTGTCCGAGGACGGTTCGGGAACCGTTGCCGCAGCCGTGGAGTTGGACGCTGCGGCCGTGGATGCCCTGGGTGGCTTCGACGACCGGGTGCGCGTCGAGGACCTCGAGGCTGCCGGCTGGGATGTGGTCGGACCCACCACCGACGGCTGGGGCGTGGGCCGCATGTCGGCGGCGAAGCGGTTCGACTCCCCTGGACGCCTGGCCGGGGTCCTGGCCGAGGTGGCCGGCCCGACGGCATTCCGTGATGTGTCCCTGGTGCGGGAGCGGTCGTTCGCCCGGACGACCTGGCGCCTCACCGGAATCGTGGACGTGTCCGAGGGCCTCGACCTGCTGGCCGACCCGGCGCTCTCCGAGGTGCTGGACGGCCTGCCCTTCGCCCGCACGGAGGCCGAGCTGGCCCTGCTGGTCGGGTGCGGGGAGACCCCGTGCGACGTGGCCGACTCCTTCAGCCTCGTGCTGGTGGCGACCATGCCCACCACGCGGATCGACGACGGGTCCGGTGCCGAGGGCATGGTCGACCGTTGGACCGTGACCCTGGGGGACCGGTCGCCGACCCTCTTCCATGCCACCGGGGTCCTCGAGGACCAGGTGCCCAGGACGTGGCTGACCATCTCGGTGATAGCCGGCGGCCTGCTCGTCCTGGTGGTGGTCTTCCAGGCACTGCGCCTGTTCAGGACCCGGCGGCGCACCCGGGCCGGAGCGGAGCGCCGTGCGACGGTGGCCCGACGGTCGGCCGAGATAGTCGAGGAGCTGCCGGATCCGGCCGGGGCACCCCGTAGGGAGTTGCGCCTGGTGGTCCTCGGCGGGATCGGCGTGGTCTGGGATGCCGGTGGCGATCCTGAGGGACTCCTCGTGCCGTTCGTGAGGGAGCAGGGCGGCGTCGTGGATCCCCGCGAGGTGGCCGATCGCTACCGGGCGGCCAGCCTGGGCCAGATGTCCAGCGAGGACTTCTGGGCATCGGTCGGGGTCTCCGGTTCCGTCGAGGCCCTCGATGCCGCCTACCTTTCCAGGGTCAGGATGCGCGCCGACGTGCTGCCGTTCCTGGATCGGATGGAACAGCGGTCGATGCCCGTGGCGTGCCTCACAAACGCGGTGCTGGCCTGGTCGGAGCTGCTGCGGCGGAGGTTCGCCCTGGAGGGCAGGATCGAACCGTGGGTCGCCTCCGGAGGGGTCGGGGCACGCAAGCCCAGCCAGGCCATGTTCGAGGCCCTGCGTCGCATGTCCGGGGTGCCGTTCGGCGACATGCTGCTGATCGACTCGGATCCCTCGACGCTGGAGGCGGCCCGTGGCCTCGGGATGTCGACGGTCCTGCTGCGTGGCACGGCGCTGGTACCGGCCGACTTCGGCCACCCGGTGATAGACGGCTTCGCCGACCTGTTCCGCACCAGGGAAGCCTGACCGCCGGCTCCTGTCACACCCCGTCCATAGCGTTCGGCCCATGCCGACACGGACATCCACCCGCACCCACCCGTACACCTGCGGATCGTGTGCCGCATCCCATGCGAAGTGGGTGGGCCGCTGTACCTCGTGTTCAGCCTGGAACTCGCTGCTCGAGACCCGTGCGTCGGTCGCCGGGGTGGCGCAGTTGGGCGACGTGCAGCCGATGACGGCACTGGATCCCGGAGCGGCGAGCACCGTGCCCACCGGCATGGCCGAGGCCGACCGCTGCCTCGGCGGTGGTCTGGTCCCGGGCTCGGTGACGCTTCTGGGTGGCGAGCCCGGGATCGGCAAGTCGACCTTCACCCTGCAACTGGCCGCCGCCCGGGTTCGCTCCGGCGGACGCGTCCTGCTGGTCAGCGCCGAGGAGTCGGCCTCCCAGGTCCGGCTCCGGGCGGACCGACTGGATGCCGTGCTGGACGACCTCTGGTTGGCCGGCGACGCATCGGTGGAGGCGATCCTGGCCCACGCCGATCGTCTGCAGCCCGACCTCCTCATCGTGGACTCCGTACAGACGGTTCACCTGGAGGCCGATTCCGGATCGCCGGGTTCGGCCAGCCAGGTCCGTGGCTGCGCCCAGCGCCTGGTGGTCGAGGCGAAGGCCCGGGGCATGGCGACCCTGCTGGTCGGCCACGTCACGAAGGATGGTTCCCTGGCTGGACCGAAGCTCCTGGAGCACGTCGTGGACACGGTCCTGGAGTTGACGGGTGATCGCCACCACGCCCTGCGGATGCTGCGGGTGGTCAAGCACAGGTTCGGCCCCACCGACGAGGTCGGCCTGTTCGAGATGGGGGGCGACGGGTTGTGGTCGGTGGACGACCCCAGCCGACTGTTCCTGGCCGACCGTGCTACCGATGTGGCCGGCTCGGTGGTGCTGCCGACCCTGGAGGGCCACCGTCCGCTGCTGGTGGAGGTCCAGGCGTTGGTAGTGAGGGCCACGACGCAGCACCCGCGCCGGTCGCCGCGCGGCCTGGATCCTCGTCGGCTGGCCCTCCTGCTGGCCGTGCTGGAGCGTCGCGCAGGCGTCGACCTCGGGGCCCTGGACGTGTACGCCACGGTGGTGGGCGGCGTTCACGTGACCGAGCCGGCCGCTGACCTGCCGTTGGCCCTCGCCGTGGTCTCGGCGACCACCGGCCGACACCTCGGGGAGGACATCGTGGTCGTCGGAGAGGTCGGCCTGGGTGGCGAGGTCCGCCAGGTGGCCGGCATGGAGCGACGCCTCCAGGAGTCCCACCGTCTCGGGTTCAGGAGGGCTGTCATCCCGACGTCGGCGCCTGAGCCTCCGCCCGGCCTGGAGGTCATGCGGGTCGGGACGCTCTCGGAGGCGGTCCTGGCCACCGGCCTGATGCCCCCTGGTACGTGACCCGTGCGCTAGGCAGGGGGCATGCGTACAGCACTTCCGTCCGGTACCGCCGCCGAGCTGGTCCATCCACCTGCAGGGCCATCGCCCAGGGGGCTGGTGGTGGTCCCTGACATCATGGGGATGCGCCCGTTGTTCGACGACCTGGTGGCACGCCTGGCCATCCAGCAGGGTTGGTCGGTGGCTGCCTTCGAGCTCTTTCCCGGACGCGAGGACTTGGAGGTGTCCGATCGCCTGGCCGCCGGCTCGTCGCTGGAGGACGACAGGGTGCTCGGCGATGCGGTTGCCGCTGCGGACCTGACCGGTGCCGAAACGGTCGGCATCCTCGGCTTCTGCATGGGCGGCATGTACGTCCTGAAGGCCGTGGCCACCGGACGCTTCGATTCCCACTGCCCCTTCTACGGGATGATCCGGGTCCCTGAGCAGTGGCGGGGTGCGGGCCAGGGCGAGCCCCTGGATGCGCTAGCCGCCGGTGCAGCGGCGTCCGTCCTGGCCGTGATCGGGGCGGAGGACGCCTGGACGCCTCCCGACCACGTCGACGAGCTGGAGGCCACCGGCGCAACGGTGCTGCGCTACGCGGGTGCGGACCACGGCTTCGTGCATGATCCGAGCCGTCCAGCCCACCGGGCCGAGGACGCTGCCGACGCCTGGCGTCGGGTGGTGGCCTGGCTGGAGGCCTGAGCCTGTCCCGGCTGACCGGGGGCCTGAGCCCGCCCGGCCGACTCCGGTCGCCTCAGCGGGCCCGGATGGTCAGCTGTTCGCGGTTCGTGATGCGGTAGGTCCGGTCGATCTGCTCGATCCAGCCCAGCCGGATGAACGATGCGATCGCCTTGTTGACCCTCTCCCGTGAGGCGCCGACCATGCCGGCCAACTCCTCCTGCGTGATCGGAAGGGAGAACTCGTCCTCCTCACCGGCCAGGTCCAGCAGCCGCTTGGCCGTCCGGCCGGTCACGTCCAGGAACACCGAATCGGCCAGGGCGGCGTCCATGGTGCGGAGCCGGCCGGCCAGCATGGCCACTACCCGCCAGAGGAGGGCGGGGTCATCCTGGTAGAGGTTGCGTACCGGGCCGTAGGGCACGGCCGTGACCACGGATGTTTCGAGCGCCCTGGCCTCTGCCGACCTACCCCGGCCGTCGAACAGGCCCATCTCGCCGAACAGGTCGCCCTCCTCCATGAGGGCCACCATCGACTCCCGGCCATCGATCGACTTGTTGGCGATGGCGATGCGGCCGGACAGGACCACGAAGAGCTCGTCGGGGTCGTCGCCTTCCCTGAACAGCACGTCGCCCCGGCGCATCTCGAGGTCCCTGCCGGCTTCCACGACCTTCGCCATGGCGTCGTCGTCCAGCCCGGCGAAAAGGATGGTCTCGCTCATGAGTGTGGTGTCCGGCATGTCGAATCGCCATGCTAGTGAGATGTGGCATCCTCCGCCGTCATCGACGCCAGCGCGACCCGAAGCAGGTTGCCTAACTGGCCAGACCGGGAGCGGCCGGTGAGCACCTGGACGGTGGTGGTCGCCGCCGGGAGCGGGACGCGCTTCGGAGGCGACAAGCAGTTGGCGGACCTGTCCGGGATGACGGTCCTGGCCCGGTCGGTCGTCTCGGCGGCCACGGTCTCCGACGGCGTGGTCGTGGTCGTGTCAGCCGGGCGTCGGCGCGAGGTCTCAGGGGTGCTGTCCGGACTGGACCAGGTGGAGGTGATCGTCGACGGTGGGGCGACCCGCTCCGAGTCGGTGCGCTGCGGCCTGGCAGCGGTGCCAGACGACGCCGGGGTGGTGCTCGTCCACGACGGAGCACGTCCCCTGGCCACGCCCGAGCTGTTCAGGCGGGTCGTGGACGCGGTGCTGGCGGGTGCCGACGCCGTGGTCCCCGGGGTTCCCGTGGCCGATTCCCTACGTACCGCCGACGGAATGGTCGTGGCACGCGATGGCGTGATAGCCGTCCAGACCCCGCAGGGTTTCAGTGCTGGGAGCCTCCGGGCGGCCCACGCCGATGGCGGCGAGGCCTCGGACGACGCCACGCTCGTTGAGGCATCCGGTGGCACGGTGGTGGTGGTGGAGGGCGAACCGGCGAACCTGAAGATCACCCGCCCCGGCGATCTGGACCTGGCACGGCTGGAGTTGGAACGAATAGTGGCAGGCTCGTCGAATGCCTGAGATCCGAGTCGGCCAGGGGTTCGACATCCATCCGTTCAGCGACGACCCGGACCGGCGCATGGTGCTGGCCGGGGTCTCGTTCGACGGCCCGGGCCTGGTCGGGCACAGTGACGCCGACGCGGTGGCCCATGCGGTCATCGACGCCCTGCTGGGTGCGGCCGGCCTCGGAGACATCGGGCAGCGCTACCCGGACACCGATCCTGCGCACGCCGGCGCCGACAGCATGGCGCTCCTGGTCGACACGGTCGCCGCCGTGGTGGCCGAGGGCTGGGCGGTGGCCAACGTGGACTGCACGGTGGTGCTCGAGGCGCCGAGGCTGGCGCCGCGTCGTGACGATATGCAGGATGCCCTCGCCGAGGCGGTCGGGGCACCGGTGTCGGTCAAGGGACGGCGGGCGGAGGGCCTTGGTGCCATTGGCCGTCGGGAGGGCGTGGCCTGCTTCGCCGTAGCCCTCCTGCAACGCGAAGGGACCCGGTCATGAGCGGTTCGAGGACGCCGGGGCGTGGTGGGCAGGGCGGCCCGAAGGGTCAGAAGCGCGGCGGCCTCGGTGGTCCGAAGGGTCAGAAGGGCCAGAAGCGTGGCGGTCCGGGCGGTCCGGGTGGCCCCAGGGACGGCGGCCGCTCCGGTAGGGCCGGTGGTGGGGGGCGCTCCGGTCCACCCGGGCGTGGTGGTGCCCGGGGCCGACCCGGTGGCCGCCCCGGTGCGAGGGGCCCGGGCCAGCGGGGGAGCACCCCGATGGGAAACCGGTCCGACGCCGCTGCGAAGGGCCTGGGCGGCGACCAGGTGGAGGGCCGGCAGGCGGTCAGGGAGCTGCTGTTGGCGGGTACCCGTCGGACCCGCGAGGTGCTCCTGGCCGGAGACCTGGATCCGGCGCCGATCCTGGACGACATCATCGACCTGGCCGACGAGGCGAAGGTCACGATCCGCGAGGTCTCCCGTTCCAAGTTCGAGTCGATGGCCCATACCCACGCTCCTCAGGGCGTGCTGGCCATGGCCCAGCCCCTCTACGAGCACGATCTGGAGGACCTCCTGCGGGCTGATGCCCAGGGACGTGATCCGTTCCTGCTCCTCCTGGATGGTGTGACCGACCCGGGCAACCTGGGGGCGATCCTGAGGTCGGCCGAGTGCGCCGGCGTGACCGGCGTGGTCCTGCCGCGACACCGGGCTGCGGGGGTGACCGCGGCTGTCGCCAAGTCGGCGGCCGGGGCCATCGAGCACCTCCGGATGACGAGGGTGGCCGGCCTGCCCAAGGCCATGGCGCGGCTGGCCGACGCGGGCGTCTGGACGGTCGGCCTGGATGTCGGCGGCGACGCTGCGATCCACGAACTGACGGTTGCCGACCAGCCCGTGGCCCTGGTGTTGGGAGCCGAGGGTTCGGGCCTCTCGCGTCTGGTGCGGGAACGCTGCGACACCATTGCCTACATTCCCCTGGGCGGGGTGCTGGGCTCCCTGAACGTGTCGGCAGCGGCGGCCATCGCCCTCTTCGAGGTGGCCCGGCGCCGTTCCTGAACCCGTTGCCGTCGGTGGCGCCGGCGGTCGGAATCGGAGCCCGAGGTCGGATTCGAACCGACGACCTGACGCTTACAAGGCGCCTGCTCTGGCCAACTGAGCTACTCGGGCGGGATGGCACGATCCGTGGCGCGAAATGGCCACGGGTCGGGATCGCTGTGGTCCCAAGGCTACTGAGACGGTCCGGCAGGGTGTGTGAGGCCACCCGGTGACTTGAACACTGTCCATGGGAGCGTCCAGAGGGGAGGCTCCAATGCCCGTGAGGCGAGTGGCGTGGCCGTCAGCGGTGCTGCAATCCTGCGAACCGTGAGGTGAGGTCACCGTCGGTACGGCCCCTTGATGGAATCAGGCTGGACGCCCGAGCCGTTTGAAGCCGATGACGGGACGGTTCCATTCGAGCGGTTCGTCGACGGCCTGTCGGACTCGAAGTTCGTAACCCTCGATACCGCTATCCGTCTCGTCCTCGCGGTGAGAGGTATCGACCTGGTGCGGACCGAGTGGCTCAAGGCGCTCGGGCGTGGATTGCACGAGTTCCGGGTCCGTCACGATGCTGACGAGATCGCTGGCATGTTCGGGGGTGACACGCCGGGTGTGAAGGTTCCGGTAGAGCGGATCCTGTTGCGCGTCTTTGCGCACTTCCACGGTGACAGGGTCGTGCTCCTGATCGGGGGCTATGACAAGGGCAGGGATCCGAAGGAGAGGCGTCAACAGCGAGAGATTGCTCAGGCGAGAAGGTTGTTGGTGCAGTTCAAGGAGCGCCAGCGGCGAAGTCGATAGAGCTTCGGACCGGTGTTGACCTCGTATGGGGAATACCCCATACTGATATGTGAGGAGGTTCGGCGGATGCCCCGAACGTATGAGCAGGCCACTGGGAAGCGTCGGAGTCGACTTGGTCCCGATGCCGAGGCACAGGGTGAGGTGGTGGCCCGTGCGTATGGGATTGCGATGCAGGTCGTGGCCCTGCGCGAGCAGCACGGTCTGACCCAGGCCCAACTGGCTGAGAAGTGCGACATGGACCAGGCTGACATCAGTCGGATCGAGCGGGGCGCTACGAGCCCGACTGCTCGGACCCTCCAGCGGATCGCTGCGGCGTTGGGCGCCGACGTTCGCCTGGTTGCCCATACCTCCTGACGGTCGGTCCTGCCATCCACCCGGTTGCGGCTGCCCCGGCCGATAGGGCGAGGGCGGTCGGGGCCGGGCCCGGGCTCTGGGTTGCGGCGCCGAACATAGGATCGCAGCGTTGGACCACCGACTGAGGGGATGAGATGGGTTGGGAAGAGGTCGATGAGGGCTGGGGTCGGCTGGCCAGGGACTTCGCCTATCTCATGGAGCCCAGTTGGTGGCCCGAGTTCGAGCAGGTCCTGCGTGACACGGGCGTCGGCGAGGGAACCCGCTACCTGGACGTCTGTTGTGGATCCGGCCTGGCTGCCCAGATGGCCGGTCGACGAGGCGCCGTGGTGCATGGGCTGGACGCATCGCAGCGACTGATTGCGATCGCAGCGGCCCGCAGCCCTGACGGCGACATTCGCCACGGCGACATGAACGACCTTCCCTGGGATGACGGGAGCTTCGACGTCGTCACCAGCTTCCGTGGCATCTGGGGGGCGAACGACCAGGCGGTCGTGGAGGCGGCCCGCGTCCTGAAGCCGGGCGGCACCCTGGCCGTGACCTTCTTCCCGATGGACGAACCGGCGCCGTTCGACCAGTGGTGGGTGTCCATTGCCAGGGTCTCCGACCATGAGATAGAGGTCGGCCGGATTCTCGGAAGCATCGGAGCCGAGGGCCGGATCGAGGAGATGTGCGAGGCGGCAGGCCTGGTGCCCGGAGAGCGGCAGCGGATCCGCTTCGAACTCGAGGGAGGACCGGAGGTCGAGGACTTCGTCCGGGCGTCGCTCTCGGTGGGGCCCGCCTACATGGCCGTCCAGGAGCGTGGCCAGGACGACGTCGAGGAGGCCCTACGGCGCGACTTCACGCCACTCTGGGACGAGGTAGTCGGCCTTCGCATCGGCATCGTCGTCGAGTACCTGGTCGCAACCCGACCCGCCTGACCGACCGAACCCCGGCAGCATTGCCGCCCTACTTCCGGCTGGTTCAGCTCGTGATCCTCAGCGTGGCATGCATTCCCGAGGACCAGTGGGTGCCCTTGTCCCGGAAGCAGCCGATCTCCCAGTCGCCCACGGCGTCGTCCGGGATCGTCACGGTGACGCTGGCGGTCCCGCCGGGGGCGAGGGTGACCATGAAACCGTGGTGGCCGTCGTCGTGGCCGTCCGTGTCCATGTCCATGGAGCCGTCGTCGCCGTCCATGTCCATGGAGCCGCCGTCCATGTCCATGTCCATGGAGCCGTCGTCCATGTCCATCTCCATGGAGTCGCCGTCCATGTCCATGTCCATGGAGCCGTCGTCCATGTCCATGGAGTCGCCGTCCATGTCCATCTCCATGGATTCCATGACCATGCCAGCTTCCGGCGGGTCGACGATCGGCATGAGACCCTCGAAGAAGTCATGCTCGAAACCGGTGGCCATGCCGTCCATGGCGACCGTCACCTCGCGCCCGATCATGAACTCATGGTCCAGGTCACCGCTGTTCTTCAGCAGGAACTCCACCGTCTGCCCGGCCCTGACCTCTATGACGTCCGAACCGAACCCGTATTCGGTCATGTTGACCCGGATGTGTGCGTCGGGGTCTCCACCGGCGCCGGACGCCTGGCCACCGTCTCCGCCGGACCCACAGGCTGCGGCCAGCATGGACACCGTCAGGATCATCGCTGCAGTTGATCGGACCACGGCCTGGACCTCCACTCTTCGCGTGTGACGAATGGTAGTCCGATCGGTCTCGCAGGGTCCTGTAGGCCATCGATGCTCCTACCCGTGACGGAGCCGGGGTGGGGGTACTTGAACCAAGGCGCGCGGTGGAGGATCATCTGGCCGTGGCACTGACGCAGCGAGACCGTGACATCCTGGACTTCGAACGCTCGTGGTGGACGGCCACCTCGCCGAAGGACGTCCAGATCCGTGAGCGGTTCGAGCTCTCGGCGACCCGCTACTACCAGTTGCTGGCCGAGTTGCTCGAGGACGGCGAGTCCATGTCCTACGACCCGCTGGTGGTCCGTCGACTCCAGCGCCAGCGCGATCGTCGTCGCAGGGCGCGCCTTGAACCCCGGGTGGCCGAGGACGACGGCGGCCGATGAACGCCGGCGCCAGGGGCGGGGGGCTGGTACCCAGCAACGCTGCAGCCATGCCGCGCGCTGCCCTCCTGGTCGGAGTCGCCGTGGCGATCGGCCTGCTCATGCTCTGGAAGGGACTGGACGACTCGCCCGTAGCGGCCGACAGGCAGGCTCCCGCCCTCACCGATGACGTGGCTGGTGCCGATTCCGGGACCGGAGGGGCCGACCCGGCTGTCGTGACGACCGAACCCGTCGGGGGAGAGCCGGCCGATGCGGATGTCGTGACGCCCACCTCGGCAGCGCCGACCACCACCGAGGCCCTCTTCCCGACGTCGACGCATGATCCCAACGAGGTGAGGGTCCTGGTGGCGAACGGCTCCGGCGTGTCCGGTGCCGCCGGCAAGGTGACCGACCTGCTCAGCCCGCTGGGCTGGACGATGGAGTCACCGGCCAACGCCGACAAGACCGGTACCACCCGCGTCTACTACCGCACCGAGTACCAGGCCGATGCCAGGAAGATCGTGGAGCACTTCGGCGAGATTCCGTCCCTCCTGGAGAAGATGCCGACGGGCGGGCTGGGGGTTCCGAGCAAGGCCGAGGACCGTGTGGCCAACGCCCACATCGTGGTGATCCTGGGTTCCGACCAGCGCATCCAGTCCAACTGAGGTCGGCCGGTGCGGGTGGTTGCCGCACCGGACAAGTTCCGGGGCACGGTGTCTGCGGCAGATGCGGCATCGGCGATAGCCAGGGCCGTCGTCTCCCGGGGCGGAACCGCCATCGAGGTGCCCATGGCCGACGGCGGTGAGGGCCTCCTGGACGTGTTGGGAGGCCCGGACCACACCACCGAGGTGACCGGCCCGCTGGGTTCTCCGGTTCGGGCCGGCTGGAGGCTCTCGGGTGGCACTGCGGTGGTCGAGATGGCCCGGGCCTCGGGTCTGGTGCTGGCGGGCGGCATCGAGGGAAATCGCCCACTGGACGCCACCACCGCTGGCGTCGGGGAGCTCCTCCGCCACGCAGTCGAGCTGGGGGCGCGGCGCGTCATCGTGGGCATGGGCGGTTCGGCGACCACCGATGGGGGTCTGGCTGCCCTGGACGCGATGGGCCCGATGGCGCGTTACCGGGGTGTCGAGATGCTGGTGGCGTGTGACGTCCGGACCCGGTTCACGGAGGCCGCCGAGGTGTTCGGTCCCCAGAAGGGCGCCAGCGATGCCCAGGTCCGCCTCCTGACGGGCCGCCTGGAGCGACTCGTGCAGGTGTACCTGGAACGCTTCGGGTCGGATGTCTCGTCCCTGGACCGCGCCGGGGCCGCCGGTGGCCTGGCGGGCGGCCTGGCTGCGATGGGTGCCGAGCTGGTTGACGGCGTGGACCTGGTGGCCGAGGAGGTTCGCCTGGACGAGCTCGTGGCCGGTGCCGACCTGGTGGTGACCGGCGAGGGTTGGCTGGATGCCACCTCGTTCCAGGGAAAGGTCGTGGGCGGGGTGGCTGCCTATGCCGCTGCGGCCGGCGTGCCCATGCTGGTCGTGGTGGGGGGAGCCGACGAGGATGCGGCGGTGCGCGCCGACGTCGTGTCGCTGGTGGACCGGTTCGGCGCCGAGAGGGCCCTCGCCGAGACGATGGCGTGCATCACCGAGGTCGTGGCGGAGCGACTGGACGACCTCTGACCGGTTCCCGGTCGGACGATCCGACGAGCCCGGAGCACCCGGCAGGGGTGGGTGATCCCCGACCGGGTGGGTAGGGTTTTTCCATGGCCGTGATCATCCGCATTCCGACGACGCTCCGACCGCTGACCGCTGGGCAGCCCGAGGTGGAGGTCGAGGCCGGCACGGTCGGCGGGGCGATAGCGGCCCTGGACGCCGCCCATCCGGGCTTCACCAGCCGGATCCTGGACGAGTCGGGCGCGTTGCGCCGCTTCGTGAACGTGTTCGTCAGCGATGACGACGTGCGCTTCCTGGACGGCCTGGACACCGCCGTCCCGGAGGGTGCCACCATCGCCATCGTGCCCGCCGTCGCCGGGGGCTGAGTCCCCACCGGGACGCACGTCCCGGGCCTGCGTACCACGTCCGAGGACGTCCCGGAGACGGCTCAGAACCCGCTCTCAGGTGCCTCCGGACGTTGGAAAACAGCCGATCCGCTGATTGGATTGGCACTCGCATGAAGAGAGTGCCAGTGGTCGCGCCCGCGCTCCACCGGTCCACCGATCACTGAGAGGTTGCCACTGATGGCAAAGATCATCACGTTCGACGAGACGGCCCGCCGGTCGCTCGAAAGGGGCATGAACCAGCTGGCTGACGCCGTTCGGATCACGCTCGGTCCCAAGGGTCGCAACGTCGTCCTGGAGAAGAAGTGGGGCGCTCCCACCATCACCAACGACGGCGTGTCCATCGCCAAGGAGATCGACCTCGAGGACCCCTTCGAGCGCATCGGCGCCGAGCTGGTCAAGGAGGTCGCCAAGAAGACCGACGACGTGGCCGGTGACGGCACCACCACGGCGACCGTGCTGGCATGGGCGATGGTCCGTGAGGGCCTTCGCAACGTTGCCGCCGGTGCCAACCCGATGTCGCTCAAGAAGGGCATCGAGGCAGCGGTGGCCGCCGCCGTCGACGCCATCCGGGACTCATCCCAGGACGTGTCCAGTGACAAGGCCCAGATTGCCAACGTGGCCGCCATCTCGGCGGGCGACACCGAGATCGGCGAGATAATCTCCGAGGCCATCGACAAGGTGGGCAAGGACGGCGTCATCACCGTCGAGGAGGGTCAGACCTTCGGTATGGAGATGGACCTGGTCGAGGGCATGCGCTTCGACAAGGGCTATATCTCGCCCTACTTCGTGACCGATCCCGACCGCATGGAGGCCGTCCTGGAGGACCCGTACGTGATGTTCGTGGGTTCCAAGATCACCGCCGTGCGCGACCTGGTCCCGGTACTCGAGAAGGTCATGCAGACCAGCCGTCCGCTGGTCATCATCTCCGAGGACGTCGAGGGCGAGGCCCTCGCCACCCTGGTGGTCAACAAGATCCGCGGCACCTTCACGTCGGTGGCCATCAAGGCCCCCGGCTTCGGTGACCGTCGCAAGGCGATGCTGCAGGACATGGCGATCCTGACCGGTGGCCAGGTCATCTCCGAGGAGGTCGGCCTCAAGGTCGACGCCGTCACGCTCGACATGCTGGGCGAGGCCCGCAAGATCGTGGTCAGCAAGGACGAGACCACCATCATCGAGGGCGCCGGCGACGAGGCCGAAATCTCGGGCCGCATCGCCCAGATCAAGGGCGAGATCGAGAACACCGATTCCGACTACGACCGCGAGAAGCTCCAGGAGCGCCTGGCGAAGCTCTCCGGTGGCGTAGCCGTCCTGAAGGTCGGAGCTGCCACCGAGGTGGAGCTGAAGGAGAAGAAGCACCGCATCGAGGACGCCGTGAGCACCACGAAGGCGGCCATCGAGGAAGGTGTCGTCGCCGGTGGTGGCGTCACCCTGCTGCGTGCCCAGGTGGCTGCCCGGGCGGCCGGTGACGGTCTCTCCGCCGACGAGGCCACCGGTGCACGCATCGTGGCCAAGGCGCTCGAGGCTCCTCTCCACCAGATCGCGGTCAACGCCGGCCTGGATGGCGGCGTGGTCGTCGAGAAGGTTCGCAGCCTGAAGGGTCCCAACGGCCTGAACGCCGAAACCGAGGAGTACGAGGACCTGATCGCCGCCGGCATCATCGATGCCGCCAAGGTCACCCGCTCGGCGCTCCAGAACGCCGGTTCGATCGCGGCACTGTTCCTCACCACCGATGTGGTCATCGCCGACGCCCCGAGCGGTGGCGCCGATGGCGGCATGGGCGGCATGGGGGGCATGGACTTCTAGGAACTCCAGACGCCCGCCGATCCACGGATCGGAGCGGACGCTGAACCAACGGGCGCCCTTCGGGGCGCCTGTTGCGCGTCATTCGACCGGTCCGACCGGATACGGGTGTTCACTGGAGCCCGTGGACGTACGTGCTGAGAGAGGGGCGGGCCCGTGAGCCGAGGCAGGACGGCGAGGGTGATGACCCGGCGTTTCGACGCCGACGGCAGCCGACGGGCGCCCGACGAGCTGATCGTCGAGGAGCCGATGTCGATCCGCCTGGACGGCGAGCTGATCGCCACGACGATGCGGACCCCCGGTGACGACTTCGAGCTGGCCGTCGGCTTCTGCGTGACGGAGGGAGTCCTGCACGACGTCCCGGTGCGAAGCGTCCGCTACTGCGGGCAGGGCCCCGCCGCCGAGTCCGAGTTCAACGACGTGACGGTCGATACCGGGGGCCTGGCCCCCACGCCCACACCCCGCCTGGGTCCGGCCTCCTCCTCATGCGGCGTCTGTGGGACCGTCGCCATAGGCGACCTGCTGGAGCGGCTACGGCCGCTGGAGGCGGCACCGTTCGACGTGGAGGTGCTGGCTCTCATGGCCGACCGGATCGACGGGCAGGCCCTCTTCACCACCACCGGGGCGGTGCACGCGGCGGTCGCCTTCGACCGGACCGGTGAACCCCTGCTGCTGCGGGAGGACATCGGTCGGCACAATGCCGTGGACAAGGTGGTTGGCCGGCTGCAGATGGACGGAAGGCTGCCGGCCGGCGACCTGGGCCTCTGGGTGAGCGGTCGGGCCTCCTTCGAGATGGCCCAGAAGGCCTGGGCCGCCGGCTTCGCCTGCCTGATCGCGGTCAGCGGCCCGTCGGCCCTCGCAGTGGAGACGGCCCGCGTGGCCAACCTGCAGTTGGCCGGGTTCGCCCGTGGGGACCGGTTCAACCTCTACACCGGCGACTGACCGGATGGCTCCGTAGGATCCGTGCGATGAACGATCCGCTGACACCAGCCGACGGCCTCGGCGTCCTCCACCTCTTCTGCAGGATCCCACGATCCAGGTTCTCGCTGCCCGTCAACCGACGGAAGCTGCGGGCCGCCGTGACGGCGGCCACCACCGCCGGAGACCAGGTGGTCACCGTGGCGATCCTGGGCCACAAGGCCGACCTGGCCTTCATGGTCCTGGGCGAGGACCTCTGGCGCCTCCGGGGCTTCCAGACCAGCATCGCCAACGCAGGCCTCGAGGTGGTCGACAGCTACGTGTCGATGACCGAACTCTCCGAGTACTCCCAGGGCCTCCCCGATGAGATGCGACGGGCCAGGCTCCACCCGGTGCTGCCCCCCGAGGGCAAGCCGGCGTGGTGCTTCTACCCGATGTCCAAGCGTCGCAACGTGGACGCCAACTGGTTCACCCTGCCCTACGACGACCGCCGTGAGCTGATGATGGAGCACGGCACCTCGGGTCGGAAGTTCGCCGGCCGGATCCTGCAGGTCGTGACCGGGTCCACCGGCGTCGACGACTTCGAGTGGGGCGTGACCCTCTTCGGGCAGCGTCCCGACGACCTGAAGGACGTCGTCTACACCATGCGGTACGACCATGCATCGGCCGTCTACGGCGAGTTCGGCGTGTTCTATGCGGGGATGGTGGCCGACCTGGACACCGTGCTGGCCGGGATCGGACGGCGCTGACCGTGGTCTCCGGGGCGGAGGTGGCCGGTCCCGGCATGGACCGCCTGCGTCGCTCCCTGCGCGACCTTGGCCGGGTCGTGGTGGCCTTCTCCGGGGGCGCCGACTCGGCCTTCCTGGCCCGGGTCGCCCACGACACTCTCGGTGCCGACCGGGTGCACGTGGTGACAGCCGTGTCGCCCTCCCTGGCCGGTGACGAGCGGGACGATGCCGCCGCCCTCGCCGACGAGTGGGGGCTCCGCTGGTCGGAGGTGGAGACCCACGAGATGGCCGACGCCGCGTACCGGGTGAACGACCCCGACCGCTGTGGTCGCTGCAAGGACGCCCTCATGGACGTGCTGGTCCCGATAGCGGATTCCGAGGCGGCCACCGTGGTCCTCGGGGTGAACGTCGACGACCTCGCCGACCACCGACCGGGCCAGACCGTTGCCGCGGAGCGCGGTGCCAGCTTTCCGATGGTGGAAGCCGGCCTGACCAAGGCCGACGTCCGCCACCACTCCCGGGAGATGGGGCTCCGGACGGCCGACAAGCCCGCTGCGGCATGCCTCGCCTCGAGGGTTCCCTACGGAACCGAGGTGACCGTCGCCGTCCTGACCGCGGTGGACAGGGCGGAGGCCGCCCTACGACGCCTGGGCTTCGACGACCTGCGGGTCCGACACCTGGACGACACCGCCAGGATCGAGGTCCCGATAGACCGACTGCCCGACGTCCTGGAGCAGCGAGCCGAGGTCGTGGCCGCCGTGGCAGGCGTCGGGTACGCCTACGTCACCCTGGACCTGGAGGGCCTCAGGTCGGGCAACCTGAACCGGG